>R21__coassemble_1171_pt1 | contig 18516 bp, 15 predicted proteins | sample R21__metabat2_low_PE_052 | metagenome-assembled genome bin R21 | reverse complement strand
TCAGTAGCTCAATGGCAGAGCATTCGGCTGTTAACCGAAGGGTTGTAGGTTCGAGTCCTACCTGGGGAGCCAAAGGAAAATGACCATCCGAAGGGTGGTCATTTTCCTTTATCATTTTGGCGCGAACCTGCAGCCCGAGGGCGACAGCCGCAGGCTGTTAACTGGTGCAAAGCTGAGCGCTGCCGGTGGCAGGAGCAGCGAAGCGGAGCACGGGCAAGGCAAGGAGAAAAGCACACGGCGCGTGGTTTTCGACTATGCGTTGCCCCCGTTAGGGTTGTAGGTTTGAGCCCTACCTGGGGGGCCAAAGGAAAATGACCATCCGAAGGGTGCACTTGTCAAGTAAAAGTAGACAGTAGAAAAAGATAATCATCAAAAGCCTGATTCGGTACGATACTGGATCGGGCTTTTGTAGTTGAGCGCAGCGGCGAGCCGCTGCTCGTTGAAGTAGCGGACATATTCGTCCAGTAGCTTTGGAACGTCGTCACAATGGGCTAGGTCGAAGTCGATGTACAGTTCCTCCTTCATCCATCCGTTCGATCATCTACAAGTACATCCCCATGTATGGCATCCAGATCGCGTTCAGGGACTACAAGCCCGCCCGCGGTTTCTTTGGCAGCCAGTGGAAGGGCTTTTACTGGTTCGAGCGGTTCTTCACCGCCCCCACCTTCCGGCGCATGATCGTGAACACCGTGAAGCTGAGCCTGTATAGCCTCCTGTGGAGCTTCCCGGTGCCCATCATCCTGGCCCTGGCCATCAACCAGCTCCGCTTCAAAAAGTATAAGCGGGTGGTCCAGACGGTCCTCTATGCGCCCCACTTCATCTCCATCATGGTCGTCTGCGGTATGATCCGCATCTTTTTGAGCCCTTACGGCGGCCTCATCAATCTGCTCATCGGCAAGCAGGTGGACTTCATGACGGTGCCCGAAGCCTTCCGCACCATCCACATCTCCTCCGGCATCTGGCAGGACGCGGGCTGGGGCACGATCATCTATCTGGCCACATTCCATGACTGGTACGCCGAGGGGCTCATGGACCTTGAGATGTTCTCCCAGAGCACCAGCCAGCTCATCTCCAAGGTGTCCCAGGGCCGGGTGGGCCTCACCACCTGGTGGGAGATCAAGGAGATCGCCGGCGATCACACCGATGACTTCGTGTTCCTGCCCCCCCATGTACGGTCCTGCCGGCACCGAGTATAGAAGCTACAACGAGTACGGCAAGATGTGGGAGTGTCCGGACTTCTTCGCGCTGAACGGTAAGCAGGTGCTGCTGGTGAGCCCCCAGGACATGAGCCAGGTGGGGCTGGAATTCCACAACGGTAACGGCACCGTCTGCTGCATCGGCGCCTATGACATCGAGACCCGGCGCTTCGAGCGGCAGCGGGTCCAGGCCATCGACTACGGCATCGACTTCTATGCCCCCCAGACCCTGCTCACAGGGGACGGGCGGCGGGTCATGATCGCCTGGATGCAGAACTGGGACACGGCGGTAGCCTATCCCGCCGGGACCAAGTGGTTCGGCCAGATGACCCTGCCCCGGGAGCTCCGCGTGCAGGATGGGCGGCTCATCCAGAACCCCATCCGGGAACTGGAGGCCCTTCGCGGCCGCCGGGTGGCCTATGAGAACGTGCCCGTGGGGGAGGAATCCAACCTGAAGGGCATCTATGGCCGGATGCTGGACATGACCATCACCCTGCAGCCCCAGCAGAGCAAGCCCTATGAGCTGTTCCGGTTGAAGTTCGCCAAGGGCAGCCAGCACTATTCCGACCTGGTCTACGACCCCCGCAGCTCCACGCTGCGCATCAGCCGCACCCATTCCGGCTGCACCCGGGACTTCGTCCACGAGCGGGAGTGCTTCGTTCGAGATCGGGGCGGCGAATTGAAGCTCCGCCTCATTCCGGACCGGTTCAGCGCCGAGGTCTTCGTGAACGACGGCGAGCAGGCCCTGTCCATGACCCTCTACACCCCCATGACCGCCAACGGCATTAGCTTCGAATCCCGGGGCGCCGCTCTCATGGACGTGGAGAAATATGAAATACTCCCGTAAACAGGCGCCAAAGCGCAGGCGCAGCTTTTTTGCCCAAACCGCTGAGATCGGCTCGGCGGTCCTTTTTTTCTCATGGGCCGGCAGAGGCAAACCCCTTCGTTGACGCGGGGACAGATTTGCGGTATAGTATACTCAATGGAAGATATGGTCTATGACGTGATCGCCACCGAGGTGGCCGCGCCGGAAAAAAAGCATATCCGCAGCGAAGGCGCTCTCTATGTCTTGCTGGTGCTGGGCGCACTGATGGTCATCGGCCTGGGCAACCGGATCCAAGTCTGGCTGGATCTGCCGCCAGTGCTGGTGCAGGGGACCATGTACGTGCTGCTGATCGGCCTTGGCTACTATGTCATGCGCTTTCGCCTCACCAGCCACCGATACACCCTGACGGACCGGGCGTTCTTCGTGACCAGGCTCTCGGGCAAGTCGGAAAAGCTGGTGGCGGAGATACCTCTCTCGGCCATCGAGTACGCCGGGCCCTACGACGGGGCCAGGCTGAAGGCCCTGGGCTGCTCCATGGGCCCCAACGTGCGAACGGGAAGGATCGAAGAGACCACCATGCTCCTCTTCCGGGAGGAGGGGGCGCTGCAGTGCCTGTGCCTCAGCGCCGGAGAGACTTTGAAAGGAAAGTTGACGGAACCATGGAAGAATTGAAGCCCATGACGGCGGCCGCTTTTTTCAACGTGTCCACCTGCCTGGTGCTGCCGGAGCGCAGCGCCGGGTGCCTCGCCGCGGGGGACGTAAAAACCGCTGAAGGGACCGTGCTGGTGAAGGCGGGGGAGAGGATCACCGCTGCGCAGCAGAAGGCCATCGTGGCTGCGGCCGAGGCAGGGACGCTGCCCTGCCTGGAAAGAGGATATATCCGGGTGGTGCTGGAGTTCGGGGAATGCAGCTGCTGCAATGGCTGAGCTGCCTTAGGACGGGAAACACGCCCCACGCCGTGTTTTTGGTGGGGCCCGCCGGCAGCGGAAAAAAGGAATACGCCCGTCAGGCGGCGGCCCTGTATCTGTTGGGGAAGGAAGATGTGGAGAAGCTGTCCGAGTGCCCCTTCTTCCAGGAGCTGCCGGACTATGCCATTAAAACGGTTCGGGCCTGCTGTGAGGAGCTGAATCGCCAGGTCTTCGCCCGGGGACGCCGGTGCCTCGTCATACCCGACGCCCACAAGCTGACGCCCCAGACCCAGAACACCCTCTTAAAGACCCTGGAGGAGCCGCCGGAGGACGCGCTGCTCATTCTCACGGGCAACGAGCAGGCGGTGCTGCCCACCATCCGATCCCGGTGCATGCTGGTGCGGGTGGGGGCGGAGGACCGGGAGAAGGTGGCCGCCCGGCTCGTTGATCAGGGGGTGGCGCCCGACAGGGCCAATCTGGCGGCGGCCCTCGCCGACGGGGTCCCGTCCCTGGCGAAGCGGTATGCTGGGGAGCCGTATATGGCCTTTCGCGCCCAGGCCCTGCCCGTCATCGAAGAGGCGCTGTTCGGCGTGACGCCCTTTTCTAAGGCGGCGGAGCAGATGGAGCGGCGGGAGGAGGGCAAGAAGAAGGTGGGGAAGGACGCCCTGGAGGACTTCATGGATATCCTTCTATCCCTCCTGCGGGACGCCCTGCTGCGGCAGCTGGGGGTGGACGATGATCGGAATCTGGACGCCCGGCCCCTCCAAAACCGTATCGCGGGACACTTTACAACGGCGGAAATTCAATGTATGATAGCAGAGACCCTCAAGGAGCGGCGGGTGCTGACGGAGTTTGGCGGCGCTGCGGGCGTCGTGTTGGACGCCCTTCTGGTGTGTTTAAGAAAGCGGGATACATAATACAGCAATGGTAAAGGTTATCGGAGTCAAATTCAGAAACAGCGGCCGGATCTACTACTTCGATCCGGGCGAGTTGGATATCCAGGCGGGCCAGGGGGTCGTGGTGGAAACGGCCCGGGGCGTGGAGTATGCTGACGTGACCATGGGCGTCACTGAGGTGGAGGAAAGCGCCGTCGTCTCTCCCCTCAAGCCCGTGCAGCGGGTGGCCACGGAGGAGGACCGCCAAATGCGCCAGTATTACTGGGACAAGGAGAAGGAAGCTTTCCCCATCTGCGAGCAGAAGATCAGGGAGCACGGCCTCGATATGAAGCTGGTGAACGTGGAGTATAACCTCACCGGCAGCAAGGTGGTGTTCTATTTCACTGCGGACGATCGGGTGGACTTTCGGGAGCTGGTGAAGGACCTGGCGTACGTGTTCAAGACCCGGATCGAGCTAAGGCAGATCGGCGTCCGGGACGAGGCGAAGATGCTGGGGGGCCTGGGGCCCTGCGGACGGCCCGTGTGCTGCAAGCAGTTTTTGGATGATTTTCGGCCCGTGACCATCAAGATGGCCAAGGAGCAGAACCTCGCTTTGAGCCCCACCAAGATTTCGGGCCTGTGCGGGCGGCTCATGTGCTGCCTGCAGTACGAGGAGAGCTGCTATGAGCAGATGCACAAGCTCATGCCCAAGACCGGGAAGGAAATCGAAACCCCCGACGGCGTGGGCATCGTGGTGGAGAACAACGTCATCACCGAGAAGACCCGGGTGAAGCTGACCCAGGAGGACGGGACCATCGACATCCGGGAATACCCCTATGAGGATCTGGGCCCCGGCGCCAGGGAACGGGCGCTGGAGCGGGCGGCTCAGGCCCCCGCAGAGGCGCAGGAAGATGGGGACGGCTTTACGCCCCTGCAGCAGAGCGGCATGACCCGCCAGAACCGGAATCGGCAGCCGCGGCGTTCCGCAGCGGAGCAGCCAAAGCCCCAGCCCAAGGGGGAAAAGTCCCAGCAGAACCGGGGCGATCGAAACCAGAATCAAAACCGCGGCAATAAGGGCAGCAAGGAAAAGCAAACCAAGCCCGACGCGCCTGTGCCGAAGATAGAAGGCGGGGTATCCCCGGCTTCCGTTGCCGCGCCCGAGACCGGGACGGCCACGGTGCCCTTCAGCCGCAAGCGCCGGCCCAACTATCGCCGCCGCTCCTTCGGGCCCAAGACGCCAACGGGGCAGAAATAGGATTTTATTGAAAGCCTGTTCCTTTTCTTGAAAGAAAAGGAACACAAAAGAACTTTAAGAGGGGATAATGGCTTGGCGGTATCCTCCTGTTATCCACTTGCGCTTTTCTTTTTGGGCACCTTTTTCTTTTCAGCCCGAAAAGAAAAAGGTGCAATAAAAAAGCAAGAGGAAAAAGATATATGTGGTTCGTACTCTCTTTGATCGCGCTGCTCTGCTGGAGCGGCTCGGACATGTTCTCCAAGATCGGATCGAAGCCCTCCGACAAGCTGAGCCATTGGAAGATGGTCATGGCCGTGGGCCTTATCATGGGCCTTCACGCCGCCTATGAGGTGTTCATCGGCGGGGTGGAGATCACCTGGGACATCATGGTGGCGTATCTCCCCGCCAGCATCATGTACATCCTGTCCATGACGCTGGGCTATGTGGGCCTTCGCTACATTGAGCTTTCCATCTCCAGCCCCATCTGCAACTCCTCCGGCGGCATCGCGGCCGTCCTCTGCTTCCTGTTTTTGCAGGAGATGCCCGACCTCGTCCAGTGGATCGGCGTGGCGGCGGTGACCATCGGCGTGGTGCTCCTGGGCGTGGTGGAGATGAAAGAAAGCGACCATGCCAGGGAGATGCGCCAGAAAAACAGCAAGGTGAAGTACGAAAAAAGCTTCCTGGCGCTGCTCTTTCCCATCTTATACTGCATCATCGACGCCCTGGGCACCTTCTTCGATTCCGTGATCCTCCGGGAGGAGGCCACGGGCACCTTCCTGGACAGCGTCTTTCCCACCATGCTGGAGGAGGGCCCCGCCAACGTGGCCTATGAGCTCACGTTCCTCGCCGTGGGCATCGTGGCCGCCGTCTACGTGCTCGTCATCAAGCGGGACAAGCTCACCGTGAAGGCGGAGGGCCCCAAGCTTCTGGGCGGCGTCTTTGAGACGGCGGGCCAGTTCGCCTATATCTATGCCCTGGGCGACACCGCTCACGCGGGCTTCGCCGCCGCCATCATCGCCTCCTACTGCGCCCTGTCCGTGGTGTGGAGCCGGATCTTCCTGAAGGAGAAGCTGTCCTGGAAGAACTACGGGGCCATCGCCCTCACCGTGGCAGGCATCGTCATTTTGGGCATATTTGACGCATAGCGCCCGGGCGCGTCCTGGTCCGTCCTGGTCAGTCTATATAGATGACTGACTGCGACCTACGGGCGCGTCTATTATAAATACTCTATTATAATATGTCCTTCAACCGTTGAAGTACCCCCCTTCATTCCGTGAAGGGGGGTCCCTTTTTTGCACCTCTATTTCATCCGCTCCGCCCGGCGAAGGAGCTCCGTCAGGTTCTCACACAGAGCCAGGATCAGGGCCTCCGTGTCCCGCTCGCTGTACGCCTTCCGGGGCCGGCCAGGACCGGCGGGGGAGGGGGCGTAGGGGTCGAAGATCACGTCGCCGCTTTCCTGGAGCTCCCGTCGGGCCCGATCCACCAGGGCGGGCTGGCTCTTGAGCAGCGCTCGATACTTGTTCTGATAGCGGAGCATCCGCCGGGTGTCCCCCTCCGCGATCCGGAGCGTACAGGCCCGGACGGATTCCCCGGCGGACCGGGCCAGCAGCACCGCCTTTAAAAGGGACAGGCTCTCCTCCTCCGAAAAGGGCAGAAAGGCCGGGGTCGCCTCGGCGGTCTTGCTGCTGGCGTAGTAGTGGTTGCGGACGCTGTTGGGGCGGCGGCCCATCTCCCGGGCGGCCTCCATAAAGGCGGTCCTAAGGGGCTCTCCGGCGGCCCGGCAGCGGTCTACGGCTTGTTGGAGCAGTTCCTCCTCTTGGCTGTTCCAGCCGGTGCGGGGGCGGGCCACGATGGCTTGTTCCATAGGTATATCGCTTCCTTTCATATGGTTTTCAAGGCGAGTGTGGACAAAAAACACCCGTCCCATACCACTGTATTCATGGATGAAAAAATGTTGCGGATTCTTTAAAAATATTCCTTGACAGCTTGTTGACACAGTGATATTATTCTAAGTCGCATTATGATAGCTAAACTGTCGGCGTATGCCCGTAATTCCGGCGAGGGTCGGTTCAGCGGGAGGCTGTGCAGGGGCCATATGCAATCCAAAAGTCGGTGCAACGGCATCAGAAGGAGTGAACGAGATGATGCATGACGTCAAGATGGGACGGCGGGTCCGCCAGAGCTTTTCCAAGGTCAATGAAGTGCTCAGCATGCCCGATCTCATTGAGGTGCAGAAGAATTCCTACTACCGCTTTTTGAAAGAGGACCTGAAAGAGGTTTTCAATGACATCTCCCCCATCGTCGACTATTCCGGCAAGCTCGTCCTGGAGTTCGTGGACTATCGGATCGACCTCGATAAGCCCAAGTACACCCAGGAGGAGAGCAAGGAAAACGACGTGAACTACGCCGCGCCCCTGCGGGCCACCGTCCGGCTCATCAACAAGGAGACCGGCGAGGTGAAGCAGCAGGAGGTCTTTATGGGGGACTTCCCCCTTATGACCCCCCAGGGCACCTTCATCATCAACGGCGCCGAGCGGGTCATCGTCAGCCAGCTGGTCCGGTCCCCCGGCGCCTACTACGCGGTGAGCACCGACAAGTGGGGCAACCAGCTCTATTCCGCCCAGGTCATCCCCAATCGGGGCGCCTGGCTGGAGTACGAGACCGACTCTAACGGCATCCTCTACGTGAAGATCGACCGGCAGCGCAAGGTGTTCATCACCTCCCTGCTGCGGGCCATCGGCTATGGCACCAACGCCGAGATCAAGGCGCTGCTGGGCGAGGACGAGCGGCTGGAGAACACCCTGCAGAAGGACCCCACCCGTTCCGTGGCCGACGGCCTCATCGAGATCTACAAGCGCCAGCGCCCCGGCGAGCCTCCCACGGAGGAGAGCGCCCGGAGCCTTTTGAACGGCCTGTTCTTCGACAACCGGTACGACCTTGCCCGGGTAGGCCGGTATAAATTCAATAAAAAGCTGAGCCTGAAGGGGCGCATCGTGAACCAGATCGCCGCCGAGATGGTGGTCTCTCCCGTCACCGGCGAGGTGCTGCTGGAGGAGGGCGCCTTCATCACCAAACAGAAGGCCGAGGAGATCCAGAACGCCGGCGTCAACGCCGTGTCCGTGAAGATCGAGGATAAGCTCGTGAAGGTGGTGGGCAACAATTTCGGCTCCGCCGAGGGCTTTTTGCCCTTCGCGCCCATCGACGCCGGCCTCAACGAGGACGTCCACATTCCCACGCTCCTTGCTCTGCTCCCCGAGATGCAGGCTTTGGAGGGGGAGGAAGCCCAAAAGGACTTCCTGCGCAGCCACTACTATGACCTGATCCCTCGCCACATCGTCCCCGACGATATGGTGGCCTCCGTGTCCTACATGATCGACCTCAGCTACGGCATCGGCAAGACGGATGATATCGACCATCTGGGCAACCGCCGCATCCGGAGCGTGGGCGAACTGCTGCAAAACCAGATCCGCGTGGGCCTCACCCGTCTGGAGCGGGTGGTCCGGGAGCGTATGGGCCTGCAGGACATGGACGTGGTCATGCCCAGCAACCTCATCAACATCCGCCCCGTGACCGCTGCCATCAAGGAGTTTTTCGGCTCCTCCCAGCTGTCCCAGTTCATGGATCAGACCAACCCCCTGTCCGAGCTGACCCATAAGCGGCGTCTGTCCGCCCTGGGCCCCGGCGGCTTGAACCGTGATCGCGCCACCTTCGAGGTCCGCGACGTGCACTATTCCCACTACGGCCGCATGTGCCCCATCGAGACCCCCGAAGGTCCCAACATCGGCCTCATTAACTCCCTGGCCACCTATGCCCGGATCAACGAGTATGGCTTCATCGAGGCCCCCTACCGGGTGGTGGACAAGGCCAACAGGAAGGTCACCGAAGAGATCGTGTATCTCACCGCCGACGAAGAGGACGGCGCCATCGTGGCCCAGGCCAACGAGCCCGTGGACCCCGAGACCCACTGGTTCCAGAAGGACCGTGTGGTGGCCCGGAAGCTGGATCAGATCATCGAGGTCCGCAACTCCGAGATCGACTATCTGGACGTTTCCCCCAAGCAGCTGGTGTCCGTGGCCACGGCCATGATCCCGTTCCTGGAGAACGACGACGCCAACCGTGCATTGATGGGTTCCAACATGCAGCGTCAGGCCGTGCCCCTTCTCAAGCCCGAGGCCCCCGTGGTGGCCACCGGCATGGAGTATAAGGCGGCCGCCGACTCCTGCATCGTGGTCCTCGCCAAGGAGGACGGCGTGGTGAGCTACGTGTCCGCCACCCGTGTGGTCATCACCACCCCCGCAGGCGTGCCCCACGAGTATCGCATGACCAAGTTCCAGCGGAGCAACCAGGGCACCTGCCTCAACCAGCGGCCCGTGGTCACCAAGGGCGAGGTGGTCAAGAAGGGCGACGTCATCGCGGACGGCGCCTCCACCGACGGCGGCGAGATCGCTCTGGGCCGGAACATCCTCATCGGGTTCATGACCTGGGAGGGCTACAACTACGAGGACGCGGTCCTCATCAGCGAGAAGCTGGTGAAGGAGGACGCCTACACCTCCATCCACATCGAGGAGCACGAGGTGGAGGCCCGCGACACCAAGCTGGGCGCCGAGGAGATCACCCGCGACATCCCCAACATCGGCGAGGACGCCCTCTCCCAGCTGGACGAGAACGGCATCATCCGCCCCGGCGCCGAAGTTCGGGCGGGGGACATCCTGGTGGGCAAGGTCACGCCCAAGGGCGAGACGGAGCTCACGGCGGAGGAGCGGCTATTACGCGCCATCTTCGGCGAAAAGGCCCGCGATGTCAGGGATACCTCCCTGCGGGTGCCTCATGGCGAAGGCGGCGTGGTGGTAGACGTGAAGGTGTTCACCCGGGAGAAGAAGGACGAGCTGAGCCCCGGCGTCAACCAGATGGTCCGGGTCTACATCGCCCAGAAGCGGAAGATTTCCGTGGGCGACAAGATGGCCGGCCGTCACGGCAACAAGGGCGTCATCTCCCGGATCCTGCCGGAGGAGGACATGCCCTTCATGCCCGACGGCACCCCGTTGCAGATCGTGTTGAACCCCCTGGGCGTGCCTTCCCGAATGAACATCGGGCAGGTGCTGGAGCTACACTTGGGCATGGCCTGCAAGAAGCTGGGCATCCATATCGCCACCCCCGTGTTCGACGGCGCCACCGAGGAGGACATCAAGCGCCTGCTGGTCAAGGCCGGCTGCGACGAGGACGGAAAGACCGTTCTCTACGACGGGCGTACCGGGCAGCCCTTTGAGAATCGGGTGTCCGTTGGTTATATGTATTATTTGAAGCTCCATCATCTGGTGGACGACAAGATCCACGCCCGGAGCACGGGCCCCTACTCCCTGGTCACCCAGCAGCCTCTGGGCGGCAAAGCCCAGTTCGGCGGCCAGCGCTTCGGCGAGATGGAGGTGTGGGCGTTGGAGGCCTACGGCGCCGCCAACACCCTGCAGGAGATTCTGACCGTGAAGTCCGACGACGTGGTGGGCCGTGTGAAGACCTATGAGAGCATCGTCAAGGGCGACAACGCCAAGACCGCCGGTGTGCCTGAATCCTTCAAGGTCCTCATCAAGGAGCTCCAGTCCCTGGCTTTGGACGTGAAGGTCCTGGGCGAGGACCGCAATGAGATCGAGATCACCGAGGACGACGAAGACGATCTCAGGCCCATGGACATCAACATCTCCGGCATCGAGGATATGCCGGATCTGCCCATGGATGAGGATGGCAAGGACGAGGAGGACGAGTTCGGCAACGAGGACGACTTCGGCGGCGACGAGGACTTCGGCGAATTCGACGAGCCTGAGGGCGACGCCTTGCTCAAGGACAACGAGGGCCTGGACGATCTGTTGGGCGGCCTCTCGGACGACATGGATAACGGCGATTTGGACTTGGACTAAGGTAGGCTGGGTAAAGGAGAAAAGGAATGTTTAATCTCACTGATTTTGACGCGCTGCAGATCGGCCTTGCTTCCCCGGAGAAGATCCTGGAGTGGTCCCATGGCGAGGTGAAGAAGCCGGAGACCATCAACTATAGGACCTTGAAGCCCGAGCGGGACGGCCTGTTCTGCGAGCGTATCTTCGGACCCACCAAGGACTGGGAGTGCCATTGCGGCCGCTATAAGCGGGGCCGCTACAAGGGCATCGTCTGCGAGAAGTGCGGCGTGGAGGTCACCCGCGCCAAGGTCCGCCGGGAGCGGATGGGCCACATCGAGCTGGCTGTGCCGGTGAGCCATATCTGGTACTTCAAGGGCATCCCCTGCCGGATGAAGATGCTCCTCGACATGAGCCCCAAGGCGCTGGAACAGGTGCTCTACTTTGCCGCCTTCGTGGTCATCGACCCCGGTGAAACCACCCTGCAGAAGAAGCAGATTCTCTCCGACCGGGAGTATCGGGAGTATCAGGAGCAGTTCGGCCCCAAGAGCTTCCGCGCCGGCATGGGCGCCGAAGCCATCCGGGAGCTCCTGGCCGAGATCAATCTCGAGGAGCTGCGGGACCAGTTGCGGAAGGAGATCGAGACCTCCGGCGGGCAGAAGCACACCAACGCCGTGAAGCGCCTCGAGGTGGTGGAAGCCTTCATCAAGAGCGGCAACCGCCCCGAATGGATCATTTTGACCGTGCTGCCGGTGATCCCCCCGGATCTTCGGCCCATGGTCCAGCTGGACGGCGGCCGGTTCGCCACCAGCGACCTCAACGACCTCTATCGCCGGGTCATCAACCGGAACAACCGCTTGAAGCGGCTATTGGAGCTCCGGGCCCCCGATATCATCGTCCGCAACGAGAAGCGGATGCTGCAGGAGGCGGTGGACGCCCTCATCGACAATGGCCGCCGCTCCCGCCCCGTCACGGGCCCCGGCAACCGGCCTCTCAAGTCCCTTTCCGACATGCTTCGCGGCAAGCAGGGCCGGTTCCGTCAGAACCTGCTGGGCAAGCGCGTGGACTATTCCGGCCGTTCCGTCATCGTGGTCGGTCCCGACCTGAAGATGAGCCAGTGCGGCCTGCCCAAGGAGATGGCCCTGGAGCTCTTCAAGCCCTTCGTCATGAAGAAGCTGGTGGAGCTGGGCTACGCTCAGAACGTAAAGGGCGCCAAGCGTATGGTCGAAAGGAGCGCCACCGAGGTCTGGGGCGTCCTGGAGGACGTGATCAAGGATCATCCTGTGCTGCTGAACCGCGCGCCTACGCTGCACCGCCTGGGCATCCAGGCCTTTGAGCCGGTGCTGGTGGAGGGCCGGGCCATCAAACTGCACCCCCTGGCCTGCACCGCCTTTAACGCCGACTTCGACGGCGACCAGATGGCCGTGCACGTGCCCCTCTCCGTGGAAGCCCAGGCCGAAGCCCGCTTCCTCATGCTGGCGGCCAACAACATTTTGAAGCCCCAGGACGGCAAGCCTGTGGTGTGCCCCACCCAGGACATGGTCCTCGGCTGCTACTATCTCACCCAGTTCCGCGACGGCCAGAAGGGCGAGGGCAAGGCCTTCGCCTCCGAGGACGAGGCCATCATGGCCTATCAGTGCGGCGAGGTCACATTGCAGTCCAAGATCCGGGTCCGCATCAGCCGGGAGTGGCAGGGCAAGACCTATCAGAGGATCATCAACACCTCCGTGGGTCGGCTCCTCTTCAACGCCGCCATCCCTCAGGACCTTGGCTACGTGCCCCGGGAGACCTTGGACGATATGTTCGTGTTGGAGATCGACCGGCTGGTGGTCAAGAAGGACCTTGGGAACATCATCGACAAGTGCTACCGCAAGTACGGCCCCACCATCACCTCCGAGGTGCTGGATAAGGTCAAGAAGCTGGGCTACACCTACTCCACCCGCGGCGGCATCACCGTGGGCTACCAGGACATCAAGGTGCCTGAGGAGAAGAAGACCATCGTCCACGACGCCGAACAGCAGGTCGTGGAGGTGGAGAACATGTTTAACATGGGTCTGCTCTCCAACAAGGAGCGCCGGGAGAACGTGATCGGCATCTGGGAGAAGGCCACCGACGACGTCACATCCGCCCTGATGGACTCCCTGGATCCCTACAACCCCATCTACATGATGGCCAACTCCGGCGCCCGTGGCAGCAAGGCCCAGATCCGCCAGCTGGCCGGCATGCGCGGCCTCATGGCCGACCCCTCCGGTCAGATCATCGAGGTGCCCATTCGCGCCAACTTCCGCGAGGGCCTGTCCGTGTTGGAGTTCTTCATCTCCTCCCACGGTGCCCGCAAGGGCTTGGCGGATACGGCTCTTCGTACCGCTGACTCCGGTTATCTGACCCGGCGTCTCGTGGACGTGTCCCAGGACGTGATCATCCGCGAGGAGGATTGCTTCGCCTCCCGGAACGACACTCCCAAGGGCATGGTCCTCACCGCCATTCTGGATGACGGCAAGCTCATCGAGCCCCTGTCCGCCCGGGTGGTGGGCCGCTACACCATCGACCCCGTCGTGGATCCCAGGACCGGGGAAGAGATCGTTCCGGCGGATTCCATGATCTCCTACGACCAGGCGGACGCCATTGAGGCAGCCGGGATCACCGAGGTCCTGTGCCGCAGCGTCTTCACCTGCCGGGCGGAGCACGGCGTGTGCGCCAAGTGCTACGGCGCCAACCAGGCCACCGGCGGCTATGTGGAGATCGGCGAGGCCGTGGGCATCATTGCCGCCCAGGCCATCGGCGAGCCGGGCACCCAGCTCACCATGCGTACCTTCCACACCGGCGGCGTCGCGTCCAGCGAGGATATCACCCAGGGTCTTCCCCGCGTGGAGGAGCTCTTTGAGGCCCGCAAGCCCAAGGGCCTGGCGGTCATCACCGAGATCGCCGGCACCCTGCACCTGGACGAGGGCAAGCGCAAGGCCATCGTCTCCAACGACGACGGTGAAAGCACCGACTACCACATCCCCTTCGGCAGCAAGCTGAAGGTGAAGGACGGGGACCACGTGGAGGCCGGTCAGGAGCTGACCGAGGGCTCCGTGAACCCCAACGACATCCTGCGGATCCTGGGCGTCAAGGGTGTGCAGGCCTACCTCCTCAAGGAGGTCCAGAGCGTGTACCGGCTTCAGGGCGTGGAGATCTCCGACAAGCACATCGAGATCATCATCCGCCAGATGCTCCGGAAGGTCCAGATCGAGGACGCGGGCGACACCAAGCTCCTGCCCGGCGAGCTCTGCGACATCTTCCGCTTCGAGGAGGAGAACGAGGCCGTGCTGAACGCGAACCCCGAGGGCCGGCCCGCCATCGCCAAGCGGAAGCTCCTGGGCATCACCAAGGCGGCCCTGGCCACGGAATCCTTCCTGTCCGCCGCCTCCTTCCAGGAGACCACCCGGGTCCTCACCGAGGCCGCCATCAAGGGCCGCATCGACCCGCTGGTGGGCCTCAAGGAGAACGTCATCATCGGCAAGCAGATCCCCGCGGGCATCGGCCTTCGCCGGTATCGGGACGTGACCGTGGTGAGCAAGGGCGATTCCACCCTGCTGAACTAAGAAAAACCATCATCCGGAGGCGCGTATGGAACAGGAACGGACCAACCGAAACTGCCCCCTTTGGGGCACCGAGACCTGCGCTCGGCTGAACATGCGCGCCTGCCGGGGCTGCCCCGCCGAGGACAAGGACGCCCGGGAGTGCAACGACATCCGGGAGGATGTGGACACCTTCTACCGCCTCCTGCCGGAGGAGGGGATCGCCGCCCTGTTCACGGACGAAATGTGCACCCTCTGCAAGGGGGAGCAGAAGGGGAAGCGGGAGAGCTGGGGCCTCTTCGACATGGGCCATGCCGACCCCCGGGAACGGAAAAAGAAGCTGAGCCTGTTTCGAAGCAAGACCTACGGCTTTGTGGCGCCGCTGCAGTTCGGCTGCTGCCGGGACTGTCGGCGGCGGTATCAGCTCCTCGGCCTGCTGCCCACGCTGACCACCATCGTGATCCTGGGCGGGACGCTGCTTATCGTGGCTCAGGAGCCCGTGGCCCAGAGCCTTCGGAACGTCTGGCGGGGGCTGCCCCTGGTGGTCATGGCCCTTGCGGCCGGGATCAGCTACATCCTGGGCAAGGCGCTGGTGAAGGTTCTGCGGGATCGCTTCAACCAGAGGACCTACATGGACCTGAAGGATCATCCCATGGTCCAGCGGATGGCGTCTCTGGGCTGGGAAAGCATCCTGGACGGGAAATACCCCCAGCCGGTGTTCACCCGCAAGCGCCTCACCTACGGCGTCGGCACCGCCGAGCCGGAGGCGCCGGAAGAAAAAATCAGCTCGGACGGCGAAAATTTGGATTGACAAGCGGCTTTTTGCCTGATACAATTTGTTTTCACGGTGTATGGGGAGTCCCATGCGCTGCGCCTGCGGTTTTTTACCGCTTGGGGTTTGGCCCCGCTGAAAACGGACAATACTCTCTACGAATTGGGTTGCAGAGAGATTGAATTAGCAATAGATATATTTTTCATCATTCTATCAGGAGGAATTCTCATGCCGACCATTAACCAGTTGGTTCGCAAGGGCCGGGAGCAGGTGCAGTACAAGTCCAATGCACCTATCCTCAAGCAGTGCCCCCAGCGCAGGGGCGTTTGCACGGCGGTCCGTACCATGACCCCGAAAAAGCCCAACTCTGCGCTTCGTAAAATCGCTCGTGTCCGTCTGACCGACGGCCTCGAAGGTACCGCCTACATCCCCGGCATCGGCCACAATTTGCAGGAGCACTCTGTGGTGCTCATCCGCGGCGGCCGTGTCAAGGACCTGCCCGGCGTCCGGTACCATATCATTCGCGGCACCCGCGACGCGGCTGGCGTGGCCAACCGCAAGCAGGCCCGTTCCCTCTATGGCGCCAAGCGGCCCAAGAAATAAGGAGGTATACCTATGCCTAGACGTGGATTTATCCCCAAGCGGGAAGTGCTTCCCGATCCTATCTATAAGAGCACCGTGGTCACCAAGCTCATCAACCAGGTTATGCTGGACGGCAAGCGGGGCGTTGCCCAGGCTGCCGTGTATGAGGCTTTCGACACCATCGCCGAGAAGACCGGCCGTCCCGCCCTCGAAGTGTTTGAGGAGGCCATGAACAACATCATGCCCGTGCTGGAAGTCAAGGCCCGCCGCGTCGGCGGTTCCACCTACCAGGTCCCCATCGAGATCCGTGCCGAGCGCCGGCAGACCCTGGGCCTTCGCTGGCTCGTGTCCTATGCCCGCGCCCGCGGCGAGCGCACCATGCGTGAGCGCCTGGCCGGCGAGATCCTGGACGGCGCCAACAACGCCGGCAACGCGGTGAAGAAGAAGGAAGATACCCACCGTATGGCCGAAGCCAACAAGGCTTTTGCCCACTATCGCTGGTAAAACATGCGCGAGATACCGCTGGAACTGACCAGAAATATCGGCATCATGGCCCACATAGATGCCGGCAAGACCACCACCACCGAGCGGATATTGTTCTATTCGGGCAAGATCCACAAGATGGGCGAAGTGCACGAAGGCGCGGCCACCATGGACTACATGGTCCAGGAACAGGAGCGTGGTATCACCATCACCTCCGCGGCCACCACCTGCTATTGGAAAGGTCACCGCATCAACATCATCGACACTCCGGGACATGTGGACTTCACCGTGGAGGTGGAGCGCTCCCTCCGGGTGCTGGATGGTGCTGTTGCTGTGTTCTGCGCCAAGGGCGGGGTGGAGCCTCAGTCCGAGACCGTGTGGCGCCAGGCCGTTCGCTACGGCGTCCCCCGGATCGCCTACGTGAACAAGATGGACATTGTCGGCGCCGACTTCTTCAACGTGGTGGACATGATGCGCCAGCGGCTCGGCGCCAACCCCGTCCCCATCCAGCTCCCCATCGGCGCGGAGAACACTTTCCGGGGCCTCGTCGATCTGGTCCGGATGAAGGCGGAGGTCTACTACAACGACGATGGCACCGATATCCGGGAGGAGGACGTCCCCGCGGATATGCAGGAAAAAGCCGAGGAGTACCGGAACAACCTCATCGAGGCCGTCATCGACCAGGATGAGGATTTGATGGAGAAGTACTTCGAGGGGGAGGAGCCCACGGAAGCGGAGCTGAACGCCTGCATCCGCAAGGCCACCCTTTCCGGCAGCGCGGTCCCCGTGTGCTGCGGCAGCTCCTATCGGAACAAGGGCGTCCAGCCTTTGATGAACGCCATCGTGGAATATCTGCCCTCGCCTCTCGACATCCCCCCCGCCAAGGGCACGGACGCCGACGGCAAGGAGGAGGTCCTGGCACACCCGGACGACAACGGTCCTCTGGTGGCCCTGGTCTTCAAGATCATCACCGACCCCTTCGTGGGCAGGCTCGCCTTCGTCCGGGTCTACAGCGGCACCCTCAAGAGCGGCTCCTATGTATATAATGTAGGCAAGCAGCGCAAGTCCCGTGTCAGCAAGGTCCTCATGATGCACGCCAACGTGCGCACCGAGATGGAGGAAGCCTATGCGGGCGACATCATCGCCCTGGTAGGCATGAAGGACGCTTCCACCGGCGACACCCTCTGCGCGGAGGGCCATGAGATGCTCCTGGAGAGCATGACGTTCCCCAACCCGGTCATCCAGGTAGCCATCGAGCCCAAGACCAAGGCGGGCCAGGAGAAGATGGATCAGGCCCTGCTGAAATTGCAGGACGAGGATCCCACCTTCCGCACCTACGTGGACCAGCAGACGGGCCAGACCATCATCGCCGGCATGGGCGAACTCCACTTGGAGATCATCGTGGACCGCCTCATCCGGGAGTTCCGGGTGGAGGCCACGGTGGGCAAGCCCCAGGTGGCTTACAAGGAGACCATCAAGTCGGCTGTCAAGGCCCGGGGCCGCTTCGTTCGTCAGACCGGCGGTCACGGCCAGTACGGCGACTGCCTGGTGCTCTTCGAGCCCCGAGAGACGGGGGAGGGGTACCTGTTCACGGACAAGACCGTGGGCGGCGTGATCCCCAAGGAGTTCATCCCTGCCATCGACAAAGGCATCCGCGGCGCCCTCCAGTCCGGCCCCCTGGGCGGGTACGAGGTCATGGATGTGAGCGCGACGCTGCTGGACGGCTCCTATCACGAGGTGGACTCCTCCGAGCAGGCCTTCGAAATCGCCGGTTCCCTGGCGGTGAAGGAGGGCCTCAAGCGGGAGAACAGCGTCCTCATGGAGCCCGTCATGGATGTGGAGATCATGGCCCCCGACGAGTACGTGGGCGACATCACCGGCGACCTTTCGAGCCGCCGCTGCCGCATCAGCGGCATGGAGACTCGGAACATGGGCACGGCCATCAGCGCCCTCTGCCCCCTGTCCGCGATGTTCGGCTATGCCACCGGTCTCCGGTCCCACACCCAGGGTCGCGGCACCTTCACCATGCAGTTTACCAACTACGAGAAGGTCCCCGAGGCCATCGCGGAGAGCATTCTGGGCCGATACAACTACCATTTTTAAAACAACAATATAAAAGAAAGAATCAAGGAGAAACATCAATGGCAAAGCAAAAATTTGAACGGACGAAGCCCCATGTCAACATCGGCACCATC
>R21__coassemble_1100_pt1 | contig 19338 bp, 15 predicted proteins | sample R21__metabat2_low_PE_052 | metagenome-assembled genome bin R21 | reverse complement strand
CCCCTACGCCCACGCCGGGGCCCACCCCCACGCCCGCGCCTACGCCCACCTTCCCCTCGGATCTGTCCATCGTGAACTTCCCCGACGAGGAGCAGGCCAAGGCCATCCGGGCCGCCCTGGGCGTCTCCCCGGACACGATTATCTATTTGCAGGATCTGGCGGCTGTAAAGGCCCTGTCCATGGCGGGCAACATGGCCGTGGCAGACATCGAGCACACGGTCTTCACCCATGAGGGCGTCTGTCTCGTGAACGGCGTCAAGGTGCAGGAGGGCAAGGTGAAGGATCTGTCCCTGCTGGGGCGGCTGGCGTATCTGGAAAAGCTGGCCCTGGTGCACCAGCCCCTGTCCGGCGCCGCCGCCCTCAGTGGGCTGCTGATGCTCAAGGAGCTGTACCTGTCCGGCAACGGGGCGCTGACGAACCTAACAGGGCTTTCGGACCTGCCCCGGCTGGAAACGCTGCATTTGGAGCACAGCGGGGTCCGGGACCTGTCCCCCCTGGGGGAGCTGCCGTCGCTGAAAACCGTCACCGTCAGCGCGGACATGCTGCCCCTCACCTGGCCCGAGAGCTGTGGCTTTACGGTAGTGCTGGTGCCCTGAGCACCGTTTGACCATCATTTACTCAGAAAGGAAACGACCATGAAACGATCCATCTATCCCCTGTATGCGGCGGCGGACGAAGGTAGGGTGAAGCCCATTCTGGACGCGCTCAAAGAAAAGGGCGTCACGGTGCAAAAGGCGAGCCCCGGCAAAAGGGACACGCTGGTGCTGTTCCTGTCGGAAAACCTGGGCGGGGAAAGCCCGGAGGAGAGCGCCTTTTTCCGGCTGAGCGCCGGGCGGGAGCTGGTGATCCCCGTGAATCTGGACGGCTGCACGCCCCCGGAGGAGCTACAAAGCGCCCTCATGGCCCGGCATGCCCTGGACGGCGCCAAGTATGGGCCGGAGGAGCTGGCGGAGCGGATCGCTAAGGCGGTGGGCGGCAGCGGCGGGTCTAAGCTTCCCCTGGCCCTGTCCCTGCTGGGGGTGCTGGCCCTGCTCGTGGTGGGCGGGCTCATCGCCTGGAACCGGATGGGGAAGCCCGATTTAAGGACTGTCTTTGCCCAGGCCACCGCTACGCCTGAGCCCACCGCAACGCCAACGCCTGCCCCCACGGCCACACCCACGCCCAGCCCCACTCCCGCGCCTACCGTGGACGGCATCGACGTGGAGCTCACAAAGGTGGCCGAGGTGGTGTACGTGGGCGATATCTTCAAATACTATCGGATGAGCGACGGCATCGGCGGCTACAGCCAGTTCGGCAGCGACGACGAGCGGCAGTCCTACCATGAGGTGGCCTATAACAACGGCCCCATGGACCACTTCTACAGCACGGAGACGGGCCAGGAGATCCCCATGGTTGAGCTGGGCGACGTGAGCTACCTTGCATATCTCCCTAACCTCATGCACGTGACCTTCGTGAACGTGAAGGTGGCGCTGCCGGACCTTTCCGCCCTGGAGCATCTCAAATCCGTCACCATTATCCACTGCGATATCCCGGATATAGAGGGCTTGAAGGGGGCCGCCATCCAGCGCTTTGAGTACCACGGGGACACGGTGACGGACTTCTCGCCACTCAGCGGCTGCGGGAAGCTGAGCAACGTAAACCTGTCGCCCTGGAATGAACAGGTGGATCTTGGGGAGCTGCGTCTGCCCGCCTTGCGGTGGCTGACCGTGTGCGGCAAGGTGACGGGCCTCGGCGGCCTCGACCGGTCCGACCGGCTGCAGGATGTGCACCTGCAGAATACCTATCTCGCCGACCTTTCCTGCCTGCAGGGGCTGAAGCTGGAGCAGGTGCGGCTCGACGACAACCGGCGGCTCACCTCCCTTCATGGGCTGGAGGGCATGCGGACGCTAAAATACCTGAATATCGAAAACAGCCCCCGGATCCGGGACATCTCCGCCCTGGAGGGGTGCAGCAGCCTGACCGATTTTCATGCGGGCGGCGATTGGATGGACTACCTCACCGATGTGAGCGTGCTGGGCACCCTGCCCCGGCTCCAGAACATCGGGCTCTATGGGGTGAGCGTCAACGACCTGAACTTTTTACAGGATCTCAGCATCAAGAAGAACATCAACCTGGGCTTCTGCATCAACCGGGGCGCGGACCTGTCGGGCCTGGGAGCCGTCGACACCTACAGCTATCTGCACGTGAATACCCACGGCAACTACGCCGCGGCGGCCCCCTATCTGGAGGGGAAGACCGTGCGGCAGCTGATGATCTACGACGGTGGCAACGTGGATTTGTCCATGCTGCCCGACGTGACCAGCGAGCTCGATTTGTGTGAGTGCCAGAACCGGGACCTCACCGGTCTTTCGCCCATGGACAAGGTGAGCATGCTTTGGATAAAGAACTGCCCCTACTTCTCCTCCTTCGAGGGCATCGAGGACCTGCCCAAGATGGGCAGGTCGGGGAGCATGCTAACCGTGGAAAACTGCCCGCGTCTTTTAAACTGGTCCGGGATCGAAGGCAAGACCTTCCACCGGATAGAGCTCAAGGGCGTCTTCACCCTGCCCGATTTTGCCGCCCTCTCCTTCACGGAGCTGGCCTTGGAGTATCTGGACAAGGACACCCTGCCGGATCTTAGCTGTCTCAACGGTCTTGAGCAGAACGGCCGCTACAGCTTCCGCTTCGTGGGCATGGACCAGATCGTGGACCTGTCCCCCCTGTTCCGGCTCTATGGCCACAGCCTGGCGGTGCCGCCTCAGGTGGGCGACCAGGCCCTGGGCCTGGTGGACGATGGGCATTTTAGCCAGTGCGAGATCGTCTACCCCGACGGCGGCTGGGACCCCAACAGCGTACAGGTGGAGCTCCTGAGCCTGGACGAGCTCGACACCCTGCCCCCGTCCATTTTGAAGCACGTGAAGCGCCTGACCCTGGCCGGGGATACCATCGTTCCCGACGAGGAGGCCTGGGTGGAGGAGGACTATTCGACCTATCCGCCCGCCCTGTACCTCCACTATGACGGGGAGGAGGAGCGCATACCCGTGGAGCCCGGAACGCTGACGGACCTCAGCATCCTTTCCAAGCTGACGGGACTTGAGGGGCTGACCGTCTACGCCCAGCCCCGGCTCGTTTCGTTGGAAGGCATCCAAAATATGGGCGAGCTGCAGCGGTTGAACATCCACACAGCCCCGGCCCTCACGGATGCCTCGGCGGCCTTCACGGTCCAGAGCCTGGAGGAATTGTCCCTGCGGTTCACCGCAATTTCCTCCGTACAGGGGGTCCAGAACCTGTACGCCCTGAAGCGGCTTGACGTGAACGACAGCCCCGTGGCGGACCTCTCTCCCCTCACCGCCTGCCCGGCGCTGGAGGAGGTCAACTTCTTCCTGCCCATGATGACCTTCGAAACATTGAAGGTCCAGCCCGCGGTGGTGCGAGAGAACATCCGCAGCCTGAGCATCGCCGGGGCATACGTCTACGACGGAGGCCCCTGGTGGTTCGAGGAGGACTGCGTCACCGACCCGCCCCAGCTGTATCTGCACAGCAACGAGACCGACGAGCGCCTGCCCCTGACCGAAGGCGCCGTCACGGATATGGGGTCGCTGGCCGCGCTGCTGCCGAACATGGAGCGACTGGGCCTCTACGGCCAGCCCCTCGTCACCCTGGACGGCGTGGAGAACTTCGAGGGGCTCTGGCGCATCAGCATCGAGGAGTGCCGGAGCATCACGGACTATTCCGCCCTCTGGAACGTGGCCACGCTCGGCGAGGTCAGCCTCCGGAACCAGTCCATCGGCAGCATCGAGGGCATCGAGAACCTGCCGCACCTGGTCAATCTGAGCCTTTCCGGGGCCCGCGTGACGGACTTCTCGCCCCTTGCCCGGGTGGACTACAGCTACTGCACATCGGAGGAATGCGACGGCTGGGGCTTCAGCCTGGCCCTGGACGTGGCTGCCTCCAACGAGCTCACCTATGAGGACTACGAGCCCCTGGAGGCCGTGCCCGTCTATTGGGGGTTGAACATGAACAACGTACACGTGGACAAGTGGCTGGGCCACATCATGGATAAGGAGATGCACGAGCTCTCCTGCTTCCAGTGCGATATGAGCAACGAACAGCTCCGCTCCTTCGTGGAAGCCCACCCCATGCTGGAACAGCTGGACCTTCGCTGGAACCCCCAGCTGACGGACCTCCGCTGCCTGCTGGAGCTGAAGGATCTCCGGAGAGTACAGGTGTCCCAGAATATGTCCAAAGCCATCGCCTCCCTGGGCGAAGGGTACGGCTTTGAGCTGATCGTAGAATGACCCCTTCCCTTTGGAGCCGAAAACAGGTATAATCATAGGCAAGAAGCGAAAGGAGCAGCACCATGAGCAATCTTTCCCCCTTTGTGAGCCGGTTCTTCGACGGGCTGAGCCTCAGTGCCGACGTGCAGGAGGGCCACAGTTTCAAGTCCTTTTTGCGGGGCGCTGTGTCTGCCTTTTTAGCCAACGAATCGCCGGAGACCGCCTTCGCCGTCTATCGGGCCTTCTTCGACAGCTACCGGATCACCCTGCCGGGCCGGAACGACCCGTTCATCGACCTGGTGGATATCCTGAGGAACTACGAGGCCACCGCCGCTACCCTCATCGACAAGCAGCGGGACCACTTCATCCACGCGGTGAACGTGTTTCTGACGGGTCTTAGTATCTACGCCGAAAGCGACGCCTATCGGGCGGCCTTTTCAAGCGCCGTGCCGGAGAAGAGCTATATCTACGCCTACCAGACCCCCCACGAGGAGTTCTTCTTCCGCTGGGGCGTGGCGTCCCTGTTCCATGACGTGGGCTACCCTGTGGAGATCGTGGGCCACCAGATCAACCGCTTCATCCGCATGGTGGCGGACGCAGACGGGGACGAGGTGCGGGTCAAGGCCCAGATCAGGTTCGAGAACTTCTCGGAGCTGAACCACATCCGGGAGGTGGTCCCAAAACGCCCCTTCACCCGGGCCTACTACGACGCCTATGAGAGCTGCTCCTACATCGACCTCTTGACCCCCAACGATCTTTTGGCCCAGCGCATCCACGAGACCCTGGGTACGGATCTGATGGACACCAAGAAGGCCGTGGACCGGTTCGTGGACGACATGGCCGCCTCCGGATTCATCGACCACGGCTACTACAGCGCCATGATCATCCTCAAATGGTACGGCTACGCCATCCAGATGTCCGGGGACCATCCCGAGCGGTTCTATTGGCCCATCCTCGACAGTGCCACGGCCATCCTGCTCCACAACTACTATCGGAACGTGCTGCAGAAAAAACCCTTCAGCTTAGGGCCCATGGCGGCCAACAAGAACCCCATCGCCTTTTTGCTGATCCTCTGCGACGAGCTCCAGGAATGGAACCGGGAGGCCCACGGCATCCTCACCCGGACCTTCACGCTGGCGGACACGGTGCACCTGTCGCTGAAGGACGGGTATCTCTCCGCCACCTATGTGACCCGTCATGGCCGCTTGCCCGAGAAATTCTGCGGGGAGAAGATCGAGCTGCTGCAAGGGCTGCTGGACCTTGACGCCATCTTCCCCCAGGGCTTTGAGGTGGACGCGGAGAGCCTCGATAGCTTCAAGCCCTTCAAGCCCCAGCTGCAGGCTGTGACAGCACGGCCCCTGCTCAAAGACATCGAGCTGTTGGCCATCGCCATCCACGCCCGCTACTGCGAAAAGCAGCTCCAGGACCACCCGGAGCGGCCCCTCGATTATCCCGACTTCTCCCAGCTCCCCGACGATCTGAAATACAGCAACCTGCGCCAGGCCCAGAACATCTGCGACCGGCTGGAGCAGGTGGGCTATCGTCTGGGGCCCAAGGGCGGCAAGGGGGCGGTGAAGGAGTTCCCGCCGGAGCTGGTGGAGTTCATGGCGGAGCTGGAGCACGAGGCCTGGATGCAGGAGCGGCTGAGCCGGGGCTGGAAGCTGGGCGAACGGAACGCGGAGCAGAAGACCTCCCCCTACCTGGTGCCCTACGACCAGCTGTCCGAGGAGATCAAGGACTACGACAGGGACGCCATTCGGAACATCCCCGCCCTGGCCGAACGAGGCGGCATGGCGGTGTATGCAAGCTGATCGCATCCCCCTGACGGTGGGTGTCACGGGCCATAGAGCCATCCGGCCCGAGGATGTGCCCGCCCTCACGGTCGGGGTGAAAAAGACATTGACCGAACTTAGGCAGCGGTATCCCCACTGCCCTTTGGTGATGCTCAACGACCTCTCCGAAGGGGCGTGTCAGCTCTGCGCCCAGGTGGCTCTCAGCCTGGGCATCCCCCTCATCGTCGCCCTGCCCATGGACCGGGCGGAGTTCGAAAAGGATTTCGAAGGCCCAGCCCTAAAAAGCTTTCATTCCCTGTATGAGCAGGCGGCGGAGCAGTTCGTGGTTCCCGCTGCGGAGGCCGTGCCGGTCGCGCCCGATCGAAACTTTTTCTACCGGCAGCAGGGCATCTATGTGGCCACCCACTGCCATGTGCTGCTGGCCCTGTGGGACGGAGGCCCCGGCACATCGGCCCGCTGCGGCACGTCGGAGGCGGTGGACTTTGCCCTGCACCGGAGCTACCATCCCGTTCTCAGCGCCCCCCTCTTCTCTGCCACCGCGGTGTTCCATCTGTTCACCCCCCGGGGGGCGCGGACCGACACACCGGCGGGCGCCCTGCATACTATGGGGGAGGACCAAACCTGGCGAACGCTCATGGACCGAACGGAGGAATTCAACGCCCTGCCCGACAGACAGACCGAAGCATCCTATCCCCTGCTCCCTGCCGAGCGAGCGGAGGATCCTTTGCTGGATGCCTTGGAAGGGATCTATCAGCGGGCGGATCGGCTGAGCCTGCGGTTTGCCCGGATGTACCGGCGGATCCTCGCGCTGCTGGCCCTGTTGAGCACGCTGATCACGGCAAGCTTCCTTCTGTACGACGAGGCGAACCTCCATTGGCTGATCCTGGTATGCGGCCTGGCGCTGCTGTTTGCCTTCTTCCTCCAGCGGTATGCCCGCCGGCTAAGCTGCCACAGGCGATATTTAGAGTACCGGGTCCTGGCCGAGAGCCTACGGGCCCAAGCCTATCTGCGCTATGGAGGTATCCGGCGGGAAGCCATTTCCCTGCTGCCCTGGACCCAGCAGGAGCGGACCCCCTGGATCGCCATGGCCATGACCGTTCTGAGCGTGGGCCCGGCGCCAAAGCAATGTCACGACGTGCGCGCCTGCTGGGCCGGGGATCAGCTCGCCTATCATCAAAGCGCCCGGAAAAAGGCCCAACTAAAGCTGCGGGGCAGCGACAGGGTGGTGGGTGTGGCGCTGTTCGTCAGCATCGCTCTGTATCTGCTTGCCCTGCTCTTCGAGCTGCTGTTCGGCGGACTTCTCTCCCGTTTGCCCGCCCTGTCGGATGCGGAAAGCTACCGGACCCTCCTAAAGCTGGTGCTGGGCAGCATCTCCGCCGCCACGCTGTTCATCTCGAACTACTACGGGAAGCTGAGCCTTTCCCGGGGCGTGGAGGACCACGAGAAGATGGCCGCCTTCTATGGGCGGATCTTAGAACGGCTGGACGCCTGCGGGCAGGATGAAGGGCTGCTGGTGCTCCTTGCCCGGGAGGAGCTCATCGAGAACGGCAACTGGTGCTCCTACCAGCAGGACAACGCGCCGGATCTCAGCTTGTGATCCCAAAAATTAGTATTGTGTGAGGCTGACCTATGATACGTTATCTTTCCCTTAGGACCTGGTGCGAGATAGACCTTGACGCCATGCTCCACAACTTCATGGCCGCCCGGCGCCATCTGCCGGACGAGGTGCTCCTCAGTGCCGTCATCAAGGCCGACGCCTACGGTCACGGGGCCGTAGAGGCGGCGAAGCTGTTGGAGGGCAAGGCGGATAGGTTCGCCGTGGCCATGACAGACGAGGCGGTGGAGCTTCGCCGGGCGGGCATCGAGACGCCCATCTTCCTGCTGGGGCCTACGCCGCAAGCTGACTTTGAAGCGATAGCGCAATACGATATCGAGGCGACGGTGCCCTCCCTGGCCTACGGGAAGGCTCTGTGCGCGTACGGGGCCGCCCACGGGAAGACCATCCCCTACCACGTGGCCCTTGATACGGGCATGGGCCGGATCGGATTCGCCTGCACCAAAGAGAGTTTAGATGAGATCGAGGCCCTGACCAGGCTTCCCGGCGGGCGGCTCGTGGGCGTGTTCAGCCACTACGCCAAGGCGGACTACGCCGACAAGACCTACGCCAATGAACAGACCCGGCGATTCGTGGCCATGACGGAGGCCCTGGAACGGCGGGGCATTCGCATACCGCTCAAGCACCTCAACAACAGCGCCGGGCTCATCGAGATGCCAGAGAAATTCGACATGGTCCGGGAGGGGATCATCCTCTACGGGCTCAAGCCCTCCCACGAGGTGGACCTCTCCCTTATCGGCGGGGTAAAGGGGGTCATGGCCCTCAAATCCCATATCAGTTTTTTGAAGACCGTCACCGAGCCCACCCCCGTAAGCTACGGCTGCACCTACGTGGCCCTGCCCGGTACCCGGGTGGCCACGGTGTACGCCGGCTACGCCGATGGGGTCAGCCGCCTGCTCAGCAACCGGGGGCAGGTGCTCGTTCACGGCATCCGCTGCCCCATCATCGGCCGGGTGTGCATGGACCAGTTTATGATCGACGTGACGGAGGTGCCCCAGGCCCAGGTGGGCGACGTGGTCACCATCTTCGGTCGGGACGGTGGCGACGAGATCACGGCGGACGACGTGGCGGATTTGATCGGGACCATCGGGTACGAAATCACCTGCCTGGTCACCCCCCGGGTGCCCAGGGTGTACATCCAGGACGGCCAGGTAGTCAGCGTCCATCGGCCGCTGATCGGTTGAAAAACAGTATATAAAAGGGGCTGTTAAGAAAGTCTGTCATTCTGAGCCTTCAGGCGAAGAATCTCTGAACAAAAGTTTGAAAAACACTAAAGTTTTCAGTCTTTTTCGTTCTGAGATCCTTCATCGCTTCGCTCTTCAGGATGACAAGTGAGACTTTCTTAACAGCCCCTTTTTTATCTGTCCGGGAAGTTGGAAGATGTGATGACGGAGCCGTCGGTGCGGACAAAGAGGGCCTCGGCCTCGGGGATCGAGTCGATCAGGGCAAGGCCTTCCTCCACGCCCAGCAGCAGGCAGGACGTGGACAGGGCGTCGCCCAAGAGGGAGCTGCCAGAAAGGATGGTCACGGCCAGGAGGCCCCTATCCGCCGGAAAGCCGGTGAAGGGATCCAGCACGTGGTGATAGCGCTGGCCCCGGTAGTCGAAGTAGCGCTCGTAGGTGCCGGAGGTGACAAGGCTTTTGTCCCTTAGGGCCAGCACCCGCAGCAGCTCCCCCGACGCATCCGGGCTTTGGATGCCGATGGAGAAGGGCTCTTGCTCCGGCTTTTCGCCGATCAGCAGAATATTCCGACCCAGGTCGATGACCCCGCTCTTCACGCCCCGGCTAAGAAGCAGCGCCTTGACCTTATCCGCGATATAGCCCTTGGCAAGGGCCCCCAGGTCCAGGCGCATGCCGGGGCGAGCCAAATAGGCGGCACCGTTGGCCTCGTCCAAAACAAGATTGTCCATGCCCAGCAGGCCCCGGGCGGCGAAAAGCTCCTCCGCTGTGGGGTAATGGCCCCCGTTTTGGATGTCCCACAGGTCGATAAGAGGGCCCACGGTCACATCGAGATACCCGCCCGTCCTCTCATACATCTCCTTGGCAAAGACAAGCAGCTCCATGGTCTCCTCCGACACGGCCACAAAGCGCTGCCCCGCGGCGGCCTGCAGCCATCCGAGATCGCTGAAGGGGGCATAGGCGTCCAGCAGGTCGCTGAGCCGCCGGATCTCCGAAAAGGCCGCGTCCAGGTCCGCCTCGGCGGCCCCGTAGAGGGTCAGGGTGACCACCGTGTCCAGCAGGTAGTCCGTGCGGGAAAGTGCCTTTTTCTGCCCTTGACAGCCCGCGCCCACGAACAGGAGCAGCAGCGCGACCAGCAGCGCGACCCTTCTTTTCACGACTCTTTCCTCCCCCCGGATTCTTTGCGTACAGTATACTATTTTTCTGCCCGTTGCACAATGGGGTCCCTGGGTGTATACTGAGGCTATGAAAAAGGTTTTGTCCCTGTTGCTCATCGTGCTTTTGCTGGCCGGCTGCGCCCCCCGGCCTGCGCAAATTGAGTTTGCGGAGCTGCCGTCGGAAACGGACGCCACCGCTACCGCCGCGCCTACGGAAGCGCCTGTGGACGACAGCCTGGTCCTGCTGACGGAGATCCCGCGCCACGAGACGCCCGCGCCTACGGCCACGCCGAAGCCCACGGCCTCCCCCACCCCGGCTCCCACCGAAAGCCCCGTCCAGTACGGCCAGGACTACGACGACAAGGACCGGGTGGCCCTGTATCTGCACCTCTTCGGCGAGCTGCCGCCCCACTTCATCACCAAAAAGGAGGCCCAGAAGCTGGGCTGGCAGAGCGGCGAGGTGGAGTTCTACCAGAGCGGCGCGGCCATCGGCGGGGACTACTTCGGCAACTACGAGGGGCTGCTGCCCAAGAAGAAAGGCCGCACCTATTACGAGTGCGACATCGGCACCGTGGGCAAAAAGAGCCGGGGGGCCCAGCGCATCATCTATTCCAGCGACGGCCTCATCTATTACACCGATGACCACTACGAAAGCTTCACCTTGCTCTACGGGGAGGAATGAACATGCTGGTTCTATGCGACTTTGCCCGGCTCGACACCGCCGACGCGGTCTACGACTATCTTAGCAAGGAGCTGTCCTTCCCCGCCTACTTCGGCCGGAACCTGGACGCCCTCCACGATTGTCTCACGGACATCGGCGCCCCCACCCGCCTCATCCTCACCGGCGCCGCCGCCCCCGTGGCCCAGCGGTTCTTGCCCGTGCTGCGGGACGCGGCCAGGGCGAACCGGCATCTTAGCGTAGAGGTCTACGAGGATTAATACAAGCCCTTATTCAGAGGATTTTCATGAAAAACATGCAATCCTCTGTTTTCTTTTGGAAAAGTATCTGCTATACTGTTTAAGTTATGAATTCGACCGACATAGGAAGGAGACGCCTATGAACTATACCGAAGCCGTGGCCGCCGCCTTACAGGCGCTGGTGGATCTGCCCTTGGAGGAGCTTTTGGGGATGCTGGAATCCCCCAAGAACCCCAGCATGGGGGACATCGCCTTCCCCTGCTTCAAGCTGTCCAAAACCCTCCGCAAGGCCCCCAGCGCTATCGCCGGGGAGCTGAAGGAGAAGCTCATTCTGCCCGCGGGCATCGAGCGGGCGGAGGCCGTGGGGCCCTATCTCAACTTCTTCATTGAGAAGGGGCAGCAGGCCCAGATGGTCCTCACCAAGGTCCTGGACGCGGGCAAACGCTACGGCGCTTCCGACGAGGGCCAGGGCCGCCATGTGGTGCTGGACTATTCCTCCATCAACATCGCCAAGCCCTTCGGCTTCCACCACCTGCCGTCTACCGCCATCGGCAGCGCTTTGTACCGTATCTATAAGCACCTCGGTTACGCGCCTGTGGGCGTGAACCATCTGGGGGATTGGGGCACCCAGTTCGGCAAGATGATCGTGGCCTATAAGAAGTGGGGCACGAAGCCCGTGGACCAATACGGCATCCGGGAGCTGGTGGACCTGTACGTCCGCTACCACCAGGAGGCGGAGACTCATCCCGAAATGGACGAGGAGGCGCGGGCCTGGTTCCACAGGATCGAGCTGGGGGACGAGGAAGCCGTGGCCCTGTGGAAGCAGATGAAGGACGCCACCATCCGGGAGGTCAAGAAGACCTACGAGCGCATGGGCGTCCAGTTCGACAGCTGGGCCGGGGAATCCTTCTACGAGGACAAGATGGCGCCCGTCATCGACGAGCTGAGGGATAAGGGCATCAGCAAGCTTGACAAGGGCGCCACCATCGTGGACCTGAGCGAGTGGAACATGCCCCCCTGCATCATCCTAAAGAGCGACGGCAGCACCATCTATGCTACCCGGGACCTGGCCGCCGCCTGCTATCGCAAGGAGACCTACGACTTTGCCAAGCTCCTCTATGTGGTGGCCTACCAGCAGGACCTGCACTTCAAGCAAATCTTCAAGGTGCTGGAGCTCATGGGCCGGGATTGGGTGAAGGACTGCGTCCACGTGAACTTCGGCATGGTCAGCATGGAGGGCGGCGCTTTCCACACCCGGGAAGGGAAGGTCCTCTATCTCGACGACGTGCTGGACGCGGCGGTGGAAAAGACCTACGAGATCATCTCAGAGAAGAGCCCCGATTTAGAGGACAAGCGCTCCGCCGCCGAGGCCGTGGGCGTGGGCGCGGTGATCTGGGGGGCCCTATACAACTCTCGGATCAAGGACGTGGTCTTCAGTTACGACAAGGTTTTGAACTTCGACGGGGAGACCGGCCCCTACGCCCAGTATACCCACGCCCGCTGCTGCTCGGTGCTCCGGAAAGCCGGGGGGTACGACAGGGACAAGCTGGACGCCTCGGTGCTCTCCGACCCCTACTCCCTGGCGCTCTTGAAGGCCATCGACGCCTTCCCCGCTGCGGTGAAGGCCGCCGGGGACAAGTATGAGCCCTATTTGGTGGCCCGCTCGGTCATGGCCGTCTGCACCGCCATGAACAAGTTTTACTACGAGATCCGCATCATGGCGGAGGATGAGAAGGAACGGACGGCCCGCCTCGCCCTCACGGACGCGGCGCGGCAGACCATCGAGATCGGATTGAATCTGCTGGGCATCCAGGCCCCGGAAAGGATGTAAACTATGATAGACATGAAGCTTTTACGCACCGAACCTGATCTGGTGCGGGAGAACATCAAAAAGAAGTTCCAGTTTGACAAGCTCCCCCTGGTGGACGAGGTCATCGCCCTGGACAAAGAGTACCGGGACGCCATCGCCCAGGCGGACGCCCTGAAGAACCAGCGGAACGTGGTGAGCAAGAAGATCGGCATGCTCATGGGGCAAGGCAAGCGGGACGAGGCGGAGGCCACCAAGAAGGAAGTGGCCCACCTGGGCGACGAGATCGCGGCTCTGGACGCGAAGCAGAAGGAGCTTCAAGCCGAGATCAGAAAGCGTATGCTGGTGATCCCCCAGATCATCGACCCAGCTGTGCCCATCGGCAAGGACGATTCCGAGAACGTGGAGATAGAGCGCTTCGGGGAGCCGGCGGTGCCGGCGTATCCCATCCCTTACCATACGGACATCATGGAGCGCTTGAACGGCATCGAGCTGGACGTGGCCAGGGACAACATCGCCGGCAACGGGTTCTATTATCTCAAGGGCGACATCGCCCGGCTCCACTCCGCCGTGCTGTCCTATGCCCGGGATTTCATGATCGACCGGGGCTACACCTACTACATTCCGCCCTTCATGATCCATTCCGGCGTGGTCAACGGGGTTATGAGCTTTGCGGAGATGGAGAACATGATGTACAAGATCGAGGGCGAGGATTTGTACCTCATCGGCACCAGCGAGCACTCCATGATCGGCAAGTTCATCAACACCTTCCTGGACGAAGACAGCCTCCCCCAGCGGCTCACCAGCTACAGCCCGTGCTTTCGCAAGGAGGTGGGCGCTCACGGCATCGAGGAGCGGGGCGTGTACCGGATCCATCAGTTTGAGAAGCAGGAGATGATCGTGGTCTGCAAGCCCGACGAGAGCCCGGAGCTGTTCAACGAGCTGTGGAAGAACACGGTGGACTTCTTCAGGTCCCTGGAGATCCCTGTGCGGACGCTGGAGTGCTGCTCGGGCGATCTCGCGGATCTCAAGGTGAAGAGCCTGGACGTGGAGGCCTGGTCCCCCCGGCAGCAGAAGTATTTCGAGGTGGGCAGCTGCTCCAATTTGGGCGACGCTCAGGCAAGGCGTCTCGGCATCCGGGTGAAGAGCAAGCAGAAGGGCAATTACTTTGCCCACACCCTGAACAACACCGTGGTGGCCCCGCCCCGGATGCTCATCGCGTTCCTCGAAAACCATCTGCAATCTGACGGCACCGTGACCATCCCCGCGCCCCTGCGGCCCTACATGGGCGGCAAGGACCATTTGGGGTGATTTGTCTTTCTTTTGCCGCTTTTTCTCTTTCGAAAAAGAGAAAAAGCGGCGGAAAAAGAGAAACTTAAGAAGATAAACGGTTACTTCAGCACAGGCAATACCTTTTCTTAAAGTTCTTTTGCGCACCTTTTCTTTCAAGAAAAGTGCATATTTATATTCCTTCCTTTCATAATCTGTGGCGATAAGAAACCCTACGGGAGGTCATAGCCATGGATGTGGAAAAGGTAAATTTCAACGTGGATACCCTGTACGCTCGCCTGGAAGAGCAGGTGCCCATCGAAAGCGCCATCCCCCTGCCCCAGGGGCGGACCGCCGGGAACGTGCTGTCGGTGACGCCCCAGCTGCAGATCCGGGAGGTCCGGGTGGGCGATACGGGCGTCCGGCTGGCGGGGCAGCTTCAGCTTCATATCATCGCGGAGACCGGGGAGCGAGTGCTGTTCTCCTTCGATGCGGCGGCGGAGTTCACCCACCTGATCAGCGCCCGGATCAGCTCGGACGGCCTGCAGCCACGGATCTACGGACAGCTCTTAAAGTGCGCCTGCCACCGGGAGGACGACGGGCTCCGGCTCAGCGCCATCCTCGATCTCAAGGTGTGGCTCCTCTGCCCCCGGGAGGTCGAGGCCGTGTCCGCCATCCGGGGCGCGTTGGGCCTGGAAAGCCGGGAGGAGACCATTCTGACCCGGCGGCGGTCCCTTCAGGGGGCCAAGGCGGTGCAGATCCGGGATGAGCTGGGCGTGGAGGCGGGCACCAATGTGCTGGAAAGCAAGGGCACGGTCCGCATCCTTTCCGCCCGGCCCACGGCTGAGGGCATGGCCCTCGATGGGGAGCTGTTTTCCTCGGTGGTGCTCCTCGATCCGGAGGGCCGGCTCAAGGAGATGACGATACGCACCCCCTTCACCGACACGGTGAAGCTGGAGGGGCGTATGGACCCAGGCGCCACATTGAACGCGGAGCTCACCAGTCTCACCGCCCGGACCGACGGGGAAGCCCTGTTCCTGAACGGAGACGTGTCATTGTCCGCCTACGGCGGCGCGGAAAGCCGCATGCGGGTCCTCTCCGACGCCTACGATGAGGGCGGCACCTTCCTCTGCCACGAGGAGGAGGCTGCGGGCCTCCTGTATCTCGGACCCGTGGTGAAGGAGGACACGGTGGAGGGGTCGCTCATGGTGCCCAACCATATGCCAGAGGTCCAGCAGGTCCTCTTTAGCCGGGCCCTGCCCGCCATTACGAGCCTTACGCCCGGGGAGAACGGGACGACACTGGACGGCGTAGCCCTGGTGACCACAGTATACCGGTGCGACAGCGGGCTGCTGCACAGCTTCACGGGGGAGGTACCCTTCTCCCTGACCCTGCCCGGTCCGGGCGATTTGACGCTGCCCCTGTCCGCCGCTGCCTTCTCCACGGTCACGGGCCGGGGTCGGGTGCTCCAGGGGCGGGTGGAGCTGCTCTTCTCGGGGGAGCAGTACGCCGAGAACCGCATCGGCTATACCGACGATCTGTTGGCCGGGCCGGGAATCCAGCCCAGCCGGGGCATCCTTATCTACGCCCCGGACCCTGAGGAAAGCTTGTTCACCGTGGGCAAGCGCTTCGGCATCCCCCAGCGCCGGCTTCGGGAGCTGAACGGAGAGCTTAGCGAGCCCTTCTCCGGGGCGGAACGGATACTCATCATCAAATAGCGAAAAAGGAGGCCCATCGGCCTCCTTTCTTCTGGTCCTGGTTCAGTTCTTGGTCAAATAGGGATCATTCATGTCCCGACGCTGCTTCTGTTCCGTTTCCATCTGTCGGTCCTGTTCCATGCGCTCGTTCCGGTTCTTCCTGTCCTTGTTCTGGCCATTCTGACCGGTGTAGGAACGCTCAAACTCATCGAAGAAAGACATCTCTTTACCTCCCGGTGTTGTTCGGCTCTTGGCCGACAAAGGTAGTGTGTCCACCGATGCCGCGGGTATGCTGGAAAAAAATGTCATTCCATCACAAACAAGCTATCTTCAGCCCACCGCAGGGGATTCTCCTCGATGTAAGCCCAGATCTCTCCATAGTCCTTCTCGTCGCGGATGATGTGGTCGTAGTACCCGCGCTGCCAGACCGGGGAATCCCCTGCATATGCCCGCCCTTCTCGTGTACTCAAGGACTTTAGTACGCGGATAACGTCTCCCACTGTAGGGGACGGGCTTGCCCGTCCCGTTTTTCCTTTATGGACGCAATATGCCTTACTTTTTACAGTGGACAGCGATGGCCGCTGCTGCAAAGGCTCCCGTTCCCGGGCCGCCCACCTTGTCGATGTTCTCGGTCATGGAGCCGCCCCCGCCGTACATCTTGGAGAGGCCCAGCAGGATCTGGTCCGAGCAGGTGTAGAAGTGCTCCGTGATGTAGCCCTGGAGCCTGTTCACCAGGGCCTGGGCTTCGGCAGAAGCCGGGTCAGCGTCCCGAATGGCGCCGAATTCTCGGAAGATGTCCATCATGCCTGCACCCAGGGCAGCGTTTTCCTCCTTGGTGCGGCCCTTGGACTTCTGCTCATACTCCTGCCACTCCGGCGTCTGTCCCCAGGACGCCTTGGCCTCCCGGGCGTACTCGTCGATCTTCCTCGTGTCGAACGCTTTGAAATCCGTCAATGGTTTCACCCCCATTCCTTTGATACCCTTGGCTAAGTCGATCAGGTTCTCCAGATGCTCCCGCTTCAGCTCCAGCAATTTGATCTGCTGGTCCAACGCCTTGTTCCGGTCGAAGGTGGGGCTGTCCAATATGGCCCCGATGTCCTTGAGCGGGAATTGAAGCTCCCGAAACAGCAGTATGCTTTGGAGCCGCACCAACGACCCCTCGTCGTAGAGCCGATACCCCGCCTCCGTCACCGCGGCGGGCTTCAGCAGCCCCAGCTTGTGGTAGTGGTGCAGGGCCCGGACGCTGACGCCGGTCAAATCGCTGACCTCATGGACGGTCATCATAGGATCGCCTCCCTTCGCCACCTATAGTAAACCCTGACGCAACGTCAGGGTCAAGAGGTTTTTTCGGGCGATTCGTGGATCGCCCCTACTGTTTAGGTGTATCTGATTTAGTTTTATCCATTTGCGTTCAGGCGCTTCTTGGCGGGGCGGGCAAGCCCGTCCCGTTTTTTTGCCTTGTCCATGTCCCCCCATTGTCATCCTGAACCGCGCAGCGGTGAAGGACCTCTGAACGGTGCTGGGGGTGGAGAGTTGCTTTCACGTTGTAAAAGCGTATATGTTCCGAGTTCCTTCACCTTCGGTTCAGGATGACACCGGGGTGAGTAGGGGCTGATCCTCGGATTGCTCAAAGCAATCCTGAACCGCCCGCCTGCGCCGATTCCAGCGCCATCACGTATATCTGGCAGGGGTTCCATTCATCCCACAGGGTGGGCATGACCTCGAACTCCTTGAACCCCAGGCTTTGATAAAACCGGTTCGTGGCGTCATATTCCGCATACCGGCCCGACTGGACCGTCTTGACCTGCATAAAGGAGTATCCTTTTCCCGTGGCCATCTTGCGGGCGGTCTCAAACAGGCCGGTCCCGATCCCCTGCCGATGGTATGCCCGCAGCACGCCCATGACGGCCAGCTCCACCGTATCCCGCCCGGTCTGTTTCAGGCACAGGAACCCGTTGGGCTCGTCCCCCGCCCAGGACGCCACCATCGGCTGATCGGCGCTGTCCCGAATATAGGCCTCCCGCGCCTCGGGAATGCCGAACCAGTCCGGCAGGGCTTCCAGGATCATCCGGGCTATTCTCTGTTTCTCTGCGGCATCCTGCACAATGGTTATCATATACGTCTCCTTAGGTTTACAATGCAAGTGCAACACTTCTGTTGAAAGAAAGACAGAGGTGCATCAATAGCGAAACTCCTGTATACTGGTTGCGACCAAACAAACAAAAAGCAGGAGGAAGCAACATGAGCACCTCATATGGTCATTTTACAGCAAGTGAGCGAGAAAAGCTACTGGTATTTGTGGACCGAGGACTATCGTTTCGAGAAATGGGCCGTAGGTTAGGGCGATCAGCATCCAGCGTATCCAGGGAATTGAAACGAAACTCTGGGCGAGGAGGGAGATATAGTCCTTCAAAGGCCCAGGAGAAGTATCAGGAACGACGACGAAGCTGTGTCAGGAAACGCATCTTCGACAATGCCAAATCGTAAGGCGGAAACGCTGAATGCGTATTGGTGCAAGGCTTTTGAGGGTATTCCTCCATCCCTTCGCCGATCCTTTACGGTGGACCATGGAAACGAGTTCTTCTCCTACGAGGAAGTGGAACGAACTCTCTCCACCAAGGTGTATTTCGCGGATCCCTATTCTCCCTGGCAGCGGGGTACCAACGAAAACACCAACGGATTGCTGAGACAGTATTTCCCCAAAGGATGTGATTTTCTAACCATTACGGACGAGGAGTTTCAGGCGGCCATTGATTCCCTCAACAACCGCCCCCGAAAGCGTCTCGGCTATCGCACCCCCGCTGAATGCTTCCCGTTCAGCAAGAACAAAGTGTTGCACTTGACTTGACAAGTCAAGCTCCAAAAAGGTATCAAAGCAGCGGAAGGACCAGGCTGGTCACATACGCCGCGGCCGTGGCGGCCAGGGCTACCTCGATGAGGGAACGGCGTTTGAAGCCCAGCAGCAGGGCGGCCAGGAAGCCTGCGATGGCGGAAACGGGTTCCCCGGTGGAGGTGAAGATGGCGGGGACGGTCATGGTCCCCAGCACCGCATAGGGCATATAGTGGAGGACCCCCAGCAAAAAGGGGTTGGTGATCTTTTTGCGGAAGAAGGCGAGGGGCAGCATACGGATGAGGTAGGTGACGCCCGCCATACGACAACGAGACGAAAAGCGCAAGCGAAGCGCGCAGAAAACCTGTGTTTTTGTCGTGGCCGTATGGTCCGGGCCACGCCCGGCTATCCTATGGGCGAGGTGATGAAAACAATGAAACTGACACAAAAGGAAACCATGCTGCTGCAGGACCTCAAGACGTCTGAGGAGATCTGCATCGAGAAGTACAACGAATACGCCAAAAAGGCGGAGGACCAGGCCTTGGCGGACCTGTTTTTGACCATCAAGGCCAAGGAAGAGGAGCACCTGAAGACCATCAACAGCCTGATCGGGGGCACGGTGCCCATGATGGGCGGCGGCCAGCAGGGCCAGCAGAACGGCCAGGGCAGCGGCAGCCAGCCCGGGGACGGTCAGGCCACCAAGCAGTCCACCAGTAAGACCGATGAGTACCTTTTGAAGGACGCTCTGGACACGGAGAAGCACATCTCCTCCGTCTACGACACCTGCATCTTTGAGTTCACCGACGCCGGCGCCCGCC
>R21__coassemble_999_pt1 | contig 20617 bp, 15 predicted proteins | sample R21__metabat2_low_PE_052 | metagenome-assembled genome bin R21 | reverse complement strand
TCTCGGGCAATTCGGCGGTCAACTCCTCCCGATACCGCTCCGTGAGACACCCCGTGGCCACTAAGACCTTGCAGCGGCCGGTTTCCTTATAGCGGGCCATCTCCAGGATGGTGCTGATAGATTCCTCCTTGGCCGGGTCGATGAAGCCGCAGGTGTTCACGATGAGCACCTCCGCCTCAACTGGGTCGGGGGTGAAATCGTAGCCGAACCGCCGCAGGAGGCCCAGCATCCGCTCTGTATCCACCTGATTCTTGGCACAGCCAAGGCTGACGACGCCTACCTTCATGCCTTCTCCTCTTCTTCCTCGTCCCAGGGCGCTTCGTCGTCCTCGGCCGGCGCCTCGTCCCCATCGGGCACATAGCTGCCGTCGCCGAAGAGGGCCTCCCACTGGGCGCGCTTGATGAGCACCTTCCGGGGCTTGCTGCCGTCGAAGCCGGACACGTAGCCCTGCTCCTCCATCATGTCCACCAGCCGGGCCGCCCGGGCGTAGCCCACGCGAAGCTTCCGCTGGATCATGGAGATGGAGGCCTGGCCGGAGTCCAGGACGATCCGGACCGCCTCGCCCAGCAGCTCGTCCTCCTGCTTGCCCTCGCCGAAGACGCCGCCCTTGGCGCCGCCCGTGGCGCCGGTCATGGCCTGCTCGGCCTCGCTGTCGAACCTCTGCTCGTCGCCGTTCTGGGCCTTGATGTCGTTGACCACTGCCTCCACCTCCTCGTCGGAGACGAAGGCCGCCTGGAGTCGGGTGGGCTTGGCGGCCCCGTTGGGGTGGAAGAGGCAGTCGCCCCGGCCCAATAGCTTCTCCGCGCCGGTGCTGTCGAGGATGATGCGGGAGTCGATGGCGGAGCTGACCGCAAAGGCCGCGCGGCTTGGAATGTTGGCCTTGATCAGGCCCGTAATGACGTCGGCGGACGGCCGCTGGGTGGCCACGATCAGGTGGATGGCCGCCGCCCGGCCCAGCTGGGCGATGCGGCAGATGCAGTCCTCCACCTCGTCGGGGGCCACCATCATGAGGTCAGCCAGCTCGTCGATGATGACCACGATCCGGGGCAGTTTGTTCTTGGGGTCCTCCTGCAATTCGTTATACCGGGTGATCTCCCGGGTGCCGATGTCACTGAACTTCTTATACCGCATGGTCATCTCGTTGACGGCCCACCTAAGGGCGCTGGCGGCCTTCTTGGGGTCGGTGACCACGGGAATGAGCAGGTGGGGGAGGGCGGAATAGACACTTAGCTCCACCTGCTTGGGGTCCACCATGATGAGGCGCAGATCCTCGGGGGCGGACTTGTAGATCATGGACAGGATGATGTCGTTGATGCACACGGACTTGCCGGAGCCCGTGGAGCCGGCGATGAGCATGTGGGGCATCTTACTAAGGTCCGCCACCACGATCTTGCCGCCGATGTCCTTGCCGATGGCCATGGTCACGGGGGACTTCATATTCCTGAACTCGTCGGTGTCCAAAATCTCCTTCAAAAGCACCGTGGCGGCCGTCTTGTTGGGCACCTCCACGCCCACGGCGGCCTTGCCGGGGATGGGGGCCTCGATGCGCACACGGGGGGCGGCCAAAGCCAGGGCCAGGTCGTTAGAGAGGGTGGTGATCCGGTTCACCCGGACGCCCCGGGCGGGCTGCAGCTCATACCGGGTGACCACGGGGCCCACGGACCAGCCCAGGGGCTTTGCCTCGATGTTGAAGCTCGATAGGGTCTCGATGAGCAGCTCCATGGTCTTCTCCGGGGTCTCGGAGGCCGTGCGATAGCTCTTCTCCGGGGTTTTGAGCACGTCCATACTGGGCCGCTTATATTCCGCCTTGGGGGCCTCCATGGGCTCCGGCAGGGCTTCGCCGGTGGCCTCGTCATGGTAGACGAACTTCTTGTCCGGGGCCCGCTCCGGCTCCGGAAGGGGCACTTCGCCCTCCTCGTAGGGTGTGGCCTCGGTGAAGGCCCTGAGGTCGTCCATGGTCATGTTCTTGCTGTCAGCGGGCCGGGAAATTGCCACGGCGGGGGCCTCCTTGGCGGGCTCCTCCCTTTCGGGCGCCTGCCCGAAGACGGACAGCTCCTCCAAAGGCGTGGGTTCCGCGGCCGCAGATGCCTTCGCTTCCTCCGCTATCCGGCTCATTTTGGACCGACGGGGCGGGAGCTTAAAGAGGTCCTCCTTGGGAAGCTCGGGGCTGAGATCCGGCACGGGCTTGTTGGCGGGCAGGGGGCCGTCCCCGGGGAGCCGCAGCACGTCGTCCATGGGCTCGTCCAAAAAGGCCGGTCCGCTGGTTTTATTCTTCTTGGTCAGGGGTCCAGCTGAGGGGAAGAAGGAGAGATCCTCCTCGTTCTCCGGGCGCTGGCGGGGTTCCTCCGCCTCAGGCACGAAGAAGGCTTCGTCGAAGGGGACCCTGCCCTTCTTTTTCGGCGCAGGGGCGGGGGCTTCCGGAGCAACGGTCCGCACCCGGCCGCCGGGCTGGGGGATGTTCTCTAAATGTCCCAGCTCGTCCGGGTCCACCTCCGGCACGGGCGGCGCCTTCTGCTCGTCCACGGACTGGACGAACAGGCTCTTCTGCTTCCGGGCGGGGACGGCGCTGTATTCCGAGGCGATCTCGTCGTAATCGTCCGCGTCGGCCTCCGCGTCCAGCCGCTCGATGGTCTCCACCATCTTGTTCTTCAAAATCTCCGGGAAGGTCTTGAGGCTGATGCGGGTGATGAAGAGCAAACACACCACGATGCCCGCGATGACCGCCACCGAGCAGAGGGTCCGGCCGCCGATGAGCTCCAAAATATAGCAGATGAGGCCGCCCACCACGCCGCCGCCGGTCTTTTCCGCCGCCCGCATGGCGGGGGAGGCCGCCCGGTCGAAGGACTCCACGATGAACTGAACGATGGGGATGCGCTCCCCGGCCGCGTCCCGCATGCTGATGTGATCCACCAGCTGCATGGCCGCCGCCACGAACACCACCAGCAGCACCGACACCAGCACCCGGCCCGAGGCGGGCATCCGCTTCCGGCCTGCGATGGCGAACACGCCTAACAGCAGCAAAAACGGCGGCAGCCCAAAGGCCACCACGCCCACAGCCCCGAAGAGCACCTTTTGAAGGGCCACGCCCAGGGGCGCGTCCGTGGTCCGATAGAGGTATAGCCCCAGCAAAGTACCCAGGGCGATGAGCACCACGCCCAACACCTCCGAGCCCACCCGCTGCATCACCGTGGCCTCCTGGATGGCCGTCTCCTTCTGGGCTCGCCTTTCCGCCGCCGTCAGCTTCGGCTGGGCAGGCTTTTTGGCCGCGCTCTTCTTTGTATTCTTTTTTCCGCCCTTATTCGCGGGGTTTTTCTTCTGTGCCAATCTGTTTCTCTCCTGCAAACGGGTCCATCACCCCATATTATTTCAATATAAGTATACACCCGCCGCCCGCCCCTTGCAAGGGCAGGGGGGTCCCGCCGCCGATGAATAGACTGTGAATAAAACGGGGACAGGGCCCGCGCTTCGCCCAACCGATAGCGTAGGGTCTTGGACCGGACGGCGCTGCACTGGCGCGAGGCGCACAGCCATATCCCAAATACTCTCTCTACCAGGCGGCGCAGCCGCGACGGGGGAGAAAAAAAGGGCTCCCCTTTTGGACGGGCCCAAATAAAAAACGCCCACTAAGAGGCGAATATATGATCGTAGTTCCTGTTGGGTCAAGTACGCTCCCGTCGAGCCCGCTTTGCCAAAGTGAGGAGGGGTTATCCTGGCTTTGAAATAGCGTGGTGCTCAAAGCGGGCTCGCAGGAGCGCCTGTCCGTTCTCCCTACGGTCAGGCTTGAGAAGGTTCCGCCCCTTGCTGGGACAGGGCCTTTTTCTTTTCCCGCTTCATGATGGGCCACCATTCCTTGAACGCGATTACATAGGGTATGCCCAAGCCGATCCAGCCCATCACGAGACAATTGACGAATTCTTTTTTCGCAGCTTCATATTCTTCGCTGTACATTCTCTTTCCCCCCTGCAAATTTTTTCTCATCATACAACAGCTGTCCGCTAATTTTCCGGAAAGAAAGAGCTTTGCGCGTTTTTTTACTGAAAATAGGTGGTATGATATATTCGTTGAAATATAACGAATCGAGGTCAATATGGTCCGTTCCTCTCCCAAACGAATGCTTATAGACCTGGGCCTGACAGTGCTGATCCTTTCCGGGGCGGTGCTGCTGTCGCTGGCGCTTTCCACGGTGGACGACGACAACAACCCCTTCGCCATGGCGGTGTTCATCCTGGCGGTATCCCTGGTGGCCCGGCTCACGGAAGGGTATCTGTGGGGCATCGGCGCCTCCCTGGTGGGCACCTTTTGCGTCAACTACATATTCACCTATCCCTTCTGGAACTTCGACGTGACCTATCCGGGATATCCGTTGACGGTGATGGTCATGCTGATCGTATCCATCCTGATCAGCGCCTTGACCAGCCGGGCCAAGCACCAGGAGCAGCTCAGGCTGGAGATGGAGCGGGAACGGGTGCACGCGGACCTGCTGCGGGCCGTGGCCCACGATATCCGCACGCCCCTGGCCTCCATTCTGGGGGCCGCGTCCGCCCTGCAGGAGCAGGAGCTGTCCGGGGAGGATCAGCGAGGAATGATCGACAGCATCCAGAAGGATGCAAAATGGCTGGTGCGGGTGACGGAAAATCTGCTGTCTGTGACCCGTTTCTCCGGCAACGACGCGCGGCTGCAGAAGCAGGACGAGGTGTTGGAGGAGATCGTCGGCAGCGCGGTGCTGAAGTATCATCGCAGCGATACCGCCCTGCCCGTGTCGGTGGATGTGCCCAGGGACATCCTGCTGGTGCCCATGGACGCCACGCTCATCGAGCAGGTGCTGCTGAACCTGTTTGACAACGTCAGCGCCCACGCCGAAGGCGCCACCCGGATTTGGCTTCATATCGCACAGGAGGGGGATCGGGTCACCCTGTCCATCGAGGATGACGGCTGCGGAATCTCCCCGGGGCTCCCACCCCAGCCCCTGCGGGAAGCCGTGGCCCCTGTCCGGCCCCGGCCTGACGACAGGCGGAACATGGGCATCGGGCTTTCCGTATGCCGGTCCATCGTGCGGGCTCACGGGGGCGAGCTTTCGGTGAGCAAAAGCAAGACCCATGGGGGCCTTTGCGTCAGATTTTATCTACCCCTTGCAGAAAGGAAAAGCTGATGGCGGAAGCACACAACAAAATCCTGATCGTAGAGGATGACGAAGGCATCATCGCCTTTTTGAAAACAACACTGAAAGCGGCGGGATACGACGTGCTCCTGGCCGGGACCGGGACGGGCGCCTTGAGCATCATCTCCTCTCACTGTCCGGACTGCATCCTGCTGGATTTGGGACTGCCAGACATGGACGGCGGCAGCATCATACAGAGCGTGCGGCAATGGACCCGCATACCCATCCTGGTGATCTCCGCTCGGGACACGGAGCAGGACAAGGCCACGGCCTTGGACCAGGGGGCGGATGATTATATGGTCAAGCCCTTCGGTACGGTGGAGCTGCTGGCCCGCATCCGCACCGCTCTGCGCCATACCAGGACCACGGCGGAAAACGAGCAGCTGGGGCTCACGGGCATCTACACCGTTGGGGACCTGGCGATCGACTACAATAAGCGGCGGGTCTATGTCCGCGGCCAGGACGTCCAGCTGACGCCAAATGAGTACAGGATCGTGGCCCTGCTGGGGCTGCATCCCGGACGGGTTCTCACCTATCGGACCATGCTGCGGGAGCTGTGGGGGCCGGCAGTCAGCATGGACAACAAGATCTTGCGGGTCCACATGGCCAGCATTCGGCGGAAGATTGAAGCGGACCCCAACGAGCCACGGTATATCTTTACGGAGATCGGCGTGGGCTATCGGCTGGCGGACAGATGAGTGCAGCGAAAGGAAAAAGAGGCAGCGCGCGCTGCCCCTTTTTCGTCTGGCGATCGGGTTTTATCTGATCTTGGAATCGGCCCTGAGGAAGCCCAGCTTCTTGGCGATGCAAGCCGTGCAGGTCAAATCGCCGGTGACGTTCAGGGCGGTACGGCCCATATCCAGGATGGCGTCGATGCCCAGGATCATGGCGTAGGCGCCGGCCAGGGTGGTCCCGGCTTCGATGGGCATGTTGATGCCCTGCATGACCATGGCCAGCATGATGGCGCCGGCGCCGGGCACGCCCGCGGTGCCGATGGAGGCCAGGGTGGCCAGCAGCACGATCATGCCCATCTCACCCATGGTGAGGCCACGGCCGTAGCAGCTCATGACCAGGAAGAAGGCGCAGACGCCCTGATAGATGGCCGTGCCGTCCATGTTGATGGTGGCGCCCAGGGGCAGGGAGAAGGCATAGACCTCCTTGTCCACGCCCAGGTTCTCCGCCGCGGCGAAGGTGGTGGGCAACGTGCCGTTGGAGGAACGGGTGACGAAGGCGGTGATGAAGGGCGTCCGGGCCTCCTTGAAGAAGGGCCCGATCTTGATGCGGAAGATGGCCAAGAGGCCGCCGTAGACCGCCACGATGTGGATGAGGTAGCCCAGGAAGCAGGCGATGGTCACGGTGAGCAGAGCGCCCGCCACTTTCGCGCCGTTCTTGGCGAACACTTCGCAGATCAGCACAGCCACGCCGATGGGGGCGTACTGCATGATGCCGGCCACGATCTTCATCATGATCTCGGCCAGGCAGTCGAAGATGTTGTACATGGTGGTGGAGATGGTGCGGATGCGCTCATCCTCGGACACCTTCATGAAGGACAGGCAGAGGCCGAAGACCAACGAGAAGAAGATGACCTGCAGCACGGTCTCGTTCACCAGGGAGGAAAGGACGCTGGTGGGGATGATCTCCGCGATGACGTTCCAGACGCTCACCTCCGCGGTCTTGCCGGCAGCCTCGGCGGCCAGCTCCGTGACGGCGGCCAGCTCAGCATGGGGCTGGAAGATGTTGCCCATCAACAGGCCGATGACAACGCCGATTGCTGACGTCACCAGATAGATCACCACGATACGGATGCCCACCTTGCCCACGTTGGCAGGGGAGACGGAGGACGCGCCCACCACCAGGGAGCCCACGATCATGGGGATGATGATCATCTTCAAGAGACGGGTGAAGATGGTGCCGAACATGCTGATCCACTTGGGCAGAGCCGTGACGCCGTTCATGGCCAGGATGATGCCCGCCACCGCGCCGATGACCAGACCGATGAGGATCTTGTAGAGTACGTTGAAGTTCAGGTATGCCCGCAGGATACCGCCCTTCTTGGGTTGATTGTTTGCCATAGAAACCCTCCTTGCTCATTTTCTTCCGATATGGGAAAAAGCCCGCATCGGGTCATCTTTTTATATAGCATATTTGTGTCGTTTTGTGGAAAAAGCGGACAAATCCTTCCGGTTTCTTAGCGCCTTTTTGGCAGGCGGCGAAAAGCACTCCGCCCCTTGAAAAGCGGGGTGGAGTCAGGTATACTTATATCCACTATCCACCGGGAGGGAACCATGCGACCGCAGCTCATCATCTGGGACTGGAACGGGACCATATTGGACGACGCGGAGGTATGCAAGACCATCGCGAACACTATGCTGGAAGAACGGGGCATCCGGACGCTCCCGGACATGGACGCCTATCGGGCCGTTTTCGGCTTCCCCATCAAGGCCTACTATGAGAAGATGGGCTATCGCTTCGGGCCGGAGGACGAGCCCTACGAATCCGTGGCGGATGAGTTCATTGTCTGGTACGACAGGCTCTACAGGACCTCCGTCCTGCGGCCGGGGATCGTCGCTTTCCTGGATACAATGAAGGGGGAGGGCTATCGGCAGGTGCTTCTCTCCGCCACCCGATACGATCAGCTGGTCGAGCAGGTGGCCGCCTTCGGGAGCGTGGGGGACCGGTTCGAACAGAAGCTGGGCCTCACGGACCACTACGCCTTCTCCAAGGCGGCTCTCGCCCGGGCCTTCATTGAAAGGGAGGGCATTCCCCGGGAGCGGGCCCTGTTCATCGGGGACACGGACCACGACTTCGAGGTGTCCTCCGCCATCGGCTGCCCCTGCGTGCTGTTGGAGGGCGGCCACCAGAGCCGGGAGCGGCTGCTGAAAACCGGCGTCCCGGTGCTGCGGGACCTCAGTGAATTGGGAAACTATCTGGAACGCCGGTAAAAAATGCGGGACGGGCAAGCCCCTCCCCTACATCATACTATGCTTGACTAACCGTAGGGGACGGGCTTGCCCGTCCCGCATTTTTTATCCGTTCCTTCTCCACGCCATGGGAGCGAAGAGGAGCAGCATGGGGAAGATCTCCAATCGACCGAAGAGCATATCAAGGGACAGGATGAGCTTCGACAGGTCCGAGAAGGCGGAGTAGTTGCCCGTGGGGCCCACCATGTTGAGGCCGGGGCCGATGTTGCTGATGCAGGCGATGACGCTGGTCAGGGTGGTGACGCCGTCGAAGTTGTCCAATGACACGATCAGGGCGGAGATAGCCAGGATGAAAAAGTACGCCAGGCAGAACACATGGACGCCGTGGACCGTGGCAGCCTCCACCACCTTCTTGTTGAGGCGGACGGTGTGGACGCTCCGGGGCCGGAGCATGGTGGCGATCTGGTTTTTGAGGCTCTTGATGAGGATCAGGATGCGGCTCACCTTCATGCCGCCGCCGGTGCTGCCCGCGGAGGCGCCCATAAACATGAGGAGCACCAGGATCCATTTGCTGAGCTCCGGCCAGAGATTGAAGTCCACCGTGGAGTAGCCCGTGGTGGTGATGATGGAGCAGATGGTGAAGAACACGTGGTGGATGGCTTCGCCGAGGCTGGGGAAGAGGCGCCGGGTGTTGAGGACCAGGATCACCAGCACCCCCAGGATGATGCCCACGTACCAGTGGAGCTCCTCGTCCTTCAGGGCCCGCTTAGCCTGCCGGGTCAAAATGAGATAGTACACGGAGAAGTTGACGCCGAAGGCCGTCATGGCGAAGGACAGGACGGTCTGGGTATAGTGGCTGTAGGCGGCGATGCCCGCATTTTTGATGGCAAAGCCCCCCGTGCCCGCCGCACCCACGGCGTTGCAGAAGCTGTCGAAGGCCGGGTCGCCCCCCAGCACCAGCAGCAGGAAGGTGAGCGCCGTGATGCCAAGATAGATGGTGTAGAGGACCCGGGTGGTCTTGCGCATGGTGGGGGACACCTTGCCTACGTCGGGGCCCGGGCTCTCCGCCCGCAAAAGGTGCATGCTCTCGCCGCTGCCCTTAGAAAGGGGGATGATGGCCATGACGAACACCAATACGCCCATGCCCCCGATCCAGTGGGTGAAGCTGCGCCAGAAGAGGAGGCCCCGGCACAGGCCCTCAATGTTGGTGAGGATGCTGGCCCCCGTGGTGGTGAGGCCGGACGTGGTTTCAAAGAGGGCGTCCACATAGCGAGGGATCTGCCCGGAGATGGTAAACGGCAAGGCGCCGAAGAGGGACATGAGCACCCAGCTCAAGCCCACGATCACGAAGCCCTCTCGGGCCTGCATGCTGTGGTCCCCCTTTTGGCCGATGAACAGCAGCAGGGAGGAGACCACCAGCAGCAGGAGGATGGTGATGAGGAACCCGTTCACCGCCCCCCAGGACCGATCCACCATGGAGATGACGAGGGCGGGGAGCATCAAAACGGCTTCCCAGCGGAGGATATGGCCGATGAAATATCGGACGGCCCGGCCGTTCATACGCTGCCTCCGGGGAACACGTCCCTGAGCTCCGAGATGGTCACGTCCCGCGGGGCCACGATCACCACCCGATCCTCCGGGAGCAGGCAGTCGTTGCCGCTGGGGATGATGAGCTGCCGGTTCCGGGCGATGGCGGCCACCAGGGAGTTCTTCCGCTTCCGAGCCTGGAGGGCCTTGAAGGGGATGTCGCAATAGTTGGCCCCGGCGGGGACCACAAACTCCATGGCCTCCACCTTTCCGTCCATGAACCGGCTCAGCGCCAGCATGGACTGGCCGGACCGGCTGCCCATGGCCCGCACGTATCGGACGATCTCGTTGGCGGTCAGGAGCTTGGGCGAAACGATGGTGTCGATGCCGGCGTTGGTATAGACCTCCAGATGGTCCGTTCGGTCGATCTTGGTGACGGTCTTGGGCACCTTCAGATAGTTGGCGAACATGGAGATGGTCAAATTCTCCTCATCGAAGCCCGTCAGGGCCAGCACGGCGTCGGTGTCCTTCACACCCTCGGAGAGGAGCACCTCCTGCAAGGATCCGTTGCCGCAGATGATGGTGGCCTCCGGCAGCAGCTCCGTGAGCCGGCGGCACTTCTCGGCGTCGTTGTCGATGATGGTGACCCGGATCTTGTTCTTGATCAGCAGCCGGGCCACGTGGATGGCGATGCGGCTGCCGCCCACGATCATGACCTTGCGGATGCTGGGGGCGGGGAGCTTCAAGTCGTTCATGAATCGCACGAGACCCGAGGCCTCGGCGGTCAGGGAGATGCGGTCGTTCCCCTGAAGAACGAAGTTGCCGTCGGGGATGGTCACCTCGTTCTGCCGCTCCACGGCGCAGATGAGGGCCTTTTCGTCGGTGAGGCGCCGCAGGTCCATGAGCTTGAGACCGTCCAGCTCGCTGCCGGGGGCTACCTTCAGCTCCACCAACTCGGCTTTATCCCGGAGGAAGGTTTCCCGCTTCAAAAAGGCGGGGAAGCGGAGGATGCGGAAGATCTCGCGGGCGCAGGTGAGCTCGGGGTTGATGGATAGCGAGATGTGGAACTCGTCCTTGAGGAGCCGTAGATCGCTGTCGTACTCCGGGTTCCTGACCCGGGCGATGGTGTTCTTGGTGCCCAGCTTCCGGGCCACCATGCAGCTTAGAAGGTTCACCTCGTCCCCGTCGGTGCAGGCGATGAGCAAATCCGCCCGGGCCGCCCCGGCCTCCTCCAGCACGGAGCCCGCGGCGCCGTTGCCGCAGAGGGTGGCGACGTCCAACGTCTCCTGGAGCCTTTTGAGCACGTCGGCCTCCCGGTCGATGATGACGATATCGTGCCCCTCTGCGCACAGCTGGGAGGAAAGGGTGGTGCCCACCTTGCCCTGACCGACCACAATGATGAACATAGCGATGCCCCCATATACATGATTATCATATATAATACCATGTTCGTACAGATTTGGCAACGAACGGGGCCCAGCGTTCAAGGATTGTTCATTTGACGCTCTTGCGGGATGGGACTACAATGAGGCTGAAAAAGCACGAAAAAAGGGGAGAAATACGGTATGCAGATCGTGGTCCTGGACGCAAAGACCCTGAAGATGGAGGAGCTGGATTTGAGCCCCTGGCGCACTTTAGGCACCCTGTCCCTCTATGATCGGACCGACCCCATGCTGGTTTCCCAGCGGCTGCGGGGCGCGGACGTGGTGCTGACCAACAAGGTGCCCATCACCGGGGCCAGCTTGAGGGGGGCGGCGACCCTGAAGATGATCGGCGTCCTGGCTACAGGCTACGACGTGGTGGACGTGAAGGCCGCCCGGGCGCTGAATATCCCCGTGTGCAACGTGCCGGGGTATGCCGCCGGGTCCGTCACCGAAAGCGTTTTTGCGTTCCTGCTGGAGATGACCCGCCACACCGCCTTCCATACCGGCCGCATCCGCCAGGGGGCCTGGACCGCCTGCCCGGAGTTCTGCTGGTGGGAGAAAACGCCCCTTGCCTTGGAGGGGCGGACGCTGGGCGTCATCGGCTGCGGCGCCATCGGGACCCGGGTGTCCACGGTGGCCCTGGCCTTCGGCATGAAGGTGCTGGGGTATGACTGCCGCGTGAACCCCGGCTTCCCCGGGGAGCAGGTGCCCCTGGATCGGCTGCTCAAAGAAGCGGACGTAGTCACCCTTCACTGTCCGGCCACCGCCGAGAACGTGGGGCTCATGAACGCCGAAACCATCGACAAAATGAAGGATGGGGCGCTGCTCATCAACACCGCTCGTGGGTCCCTGGCGTTGGAGGGGGACGTGGCGGAAGCGCTGACCTCCGGGAAGCTGGGCGGCTACGGTGCGGACGTGGTGAGCCGGGAGCCCATGGACATCCATAATCCGCTCCTCAAGGCTCCCAACTGCTATCTCACCGGCCACGCCGCCTGGGCCACGGTGGAGGCCCGCCAGCGGATCGTGGATGTGACCGGCGAGAGCATCCGGGGATGCCTGGAGGGCAAGCCGGTCAATGTAGTGAATTGATGCCTCGGTCGCCTCGTATATCTGCTCTGCGAAGAGGACAAGGGAACTGAAAAAAGAGAAGCCCAAGAATCAATGAAAACCACTGTTCTTTCAACTGATTGTGACTTGAATGGGACCCATATCGGCGCCGAGATCATTCGCGGCGGGGGCTTGGTGGCCTTTCCCACGGAGACGGTCTACGGCCTGGGATCCAACGGCCTCGATGGTGCGGCGGTCAACCGGATCTTTGAGGCCAAGGGCCGCCCCAACGACAACCCCCTGATCCTGCACGTCAGCAGGAAGGAGGACGCCTTTCCCCTCTGGTCCGGGGAGCCGCCCCTGGCCAGGGCCCTCATGGACACCTTCTGGCCCGGGCCCCTGACCCTGATCTATTACAGGTCCCAGATCGTTCCCAATGAGGTCACGGCGGGGCTCGATACGGTGGCGGTCCGCATGCCGGACAGCGAAGCCGCCCGGGCCCTCATCGCCGCCAGCGGCGTGCCCATCGCCGCCCCCAGCGCCAACCTTTCCGGCAGGCCCAGCCCCACCACCGCGGCGCATGTTTTAGCGGATATGGACGGCCGCATCCCCCTCATTTTGGACGGGGGTCCCTGCCGCTACGGGGTGGAGAGCACGGTTTTATCCCTGGTGGGCGCCCCCACCATCCTGCGGCCCGGGGCCGTGACGCCGGAGATGCTGGCCGCCGTCATCGGCGAGGTGTCCCTGGCTCCCAGCATTTTGGCCCCCCTGGCAGCGGGGGAGAAGGCCGCGTCCCCGGGCATGAAGTACAAGCATTACGCCCCCAACGCCCAGGTGCTGGTGGTGGTGGGCGAGGCGGAGGCCGCGGCGCAGCGGCTATCCAGCCTCTATGACGAGCTGACGGCCCAAAAGAAGCGGGTCTGCATCGCCGCCACCTCTGAGGCCCTGCCCTTCTACGGGAACCGGCGCTGCGCCTTGCTCGGCACCCGAGAGGATCCCACCACCCTTTGCAGCCGCCTGTTCGGTCTGCTTCGGGAGCTGGATGAGGATTCGGACGTGATCTTAGCCGAGGGCATCGGCACCCAGGGCACGGGCCTTGCGTTCATGAACCGTTTGCTGCGCTCCGCCGGCTTTCGAGTGGAGTACCTATAAGATCATCCCCGAAAGGAGCCCCCGCCCATGGAACAACAGAAATACTGCGCCTTCATCAGCTACCGGCACCAGAGCCCCGACGATGTGATCGCCAAGGCCCTGCATACCGCCATCGAGACCTACGGCGTCCCCGCCGGCATCCGCAAGAAGACGGGCCGGAAGAAGCTGGGCCGGGTGTTCCGGGATCAGGAGGAGCTGCCCCTCTCCGCCAACCTGGGCAGCGACATCGAGACCGCCCTCGACCACAGCGACTGGTTCATCGCCATCTGCTCCCCCCGGTATCTGGAGAGCCGGTGGTGTCTCAGGGAGCTCGAGTACTTCATGCAGAAGAAGGGCCGGGACCGGGTCCTGGCCGTCCTGGTGGAGGGGGAGCCGGAGACCAGCTTTCCTGAGGTCCTGCGCTTTTCCGTGGACGAGGCCGGGGACCGGACGGAGGTGGAGCCCCTGGCGGCCAACCTGCGGGGGAGCGACTGGAAGAAGAAGCTGAAGGACGAGAAGCTGCGTCTCCTCGCGCCCATGCTTTCGGTCACCTTCGACGAACTGAAGCGCCGGGAGCGCCAGCGGGCCATCCGCCGCACCTTCACCGTCTCCGCGGCGGTCCTTGTGGCGGCGGCAGGCCTGGGCATCTTCCTGGCCGTGAACCACGCCCGTCAGGAGCGTCTGAAGGCGGAGGCCGCCCAGCAGGCCGCCATCGCCGAGGAACAGCGCCAGCGGGCCGAGGAGGAGCAGCGCAAGAAGGAGGAGCAGGCCGCCATCGCCGAGGAACAGCGCCAGCGGGCCGAGGAGGAGCAGCGCAAGAAGGAGGAGCAGGCCGCCATCGCCGAAGCGGAGCGTCAGCGGGCGGAGGAGGAGCAGCGCCAGAAGGAGCTGGAACGGAAGAACGCCGTCTACAACGATCTGGGCGAACGGTTGGAGCGGGCCTCCGCCGCTCTCAAGAACGGCGAGAAGCGGACGGCAGCCAGCGTGCTGCTGGGGGCGCTGACCATCAGCGACGAGAACGAGGACATGCGCCGGGACGAGCTCATGGGGCAGCTGAAAAAGGCCCTGTATATCGAGCCTTTCGCCATCGTTTCCAGCTTCGACAACCAGAACAAGCGGGTGAACGACATCACCGTGTCCCCCGCGGGCGATCGGGCCATCGGCATCGTCAACAGCAACGCCGTGGCCATGATCGACCTTAACGCCAACGAAGTTTTATATCAGGTATCCGTGGGCAACGCCATGATCTCCGACCCATGCTTCTCCGCCGACGGGAGCCGCTTCCTGGCCCTCTGCGACATGGGCCGCGTGGTCACCGTGTGGAACACCCTGGACGGGTCCGTGGCCTTCTCCTACACCGCCGATGCCGACGAGCCGTACAAGATCGCCAACGCCTTCTTCTGGAAGGACGAGAAGGAGCTGTTCATTCAGGATATGGAACATTTCTATCTCGTCTCCGAGGACGGCGGCAAGGTGCTTTTCTACACCATGGGCGAGCAGATGCCGGAGTATCACGAGAGCAACAACCTTATCTCCCGGATCACGGGCCGGGCCCTGGACGACCTGTTCAACTTCCTCAACGACGACTATACGGGGACCCCGGTCCTCGCCACGGCGGATAGGAGCCGCATCCTCATCGGCGGCGCCCGGGGCGACACGGCCATGATCGTGCTGGACGACAACGGGAACCGGGTCAGCATCTTCGGCGTGCCCGTGGACCCCGCCATCTTCATGCCCGGCCTCATGTCCGAGACCTGGTCCCTGTCTCCCGACGGGAAAACGGCGGTATGTCTGTCCCTGCTGGGTCTCATCGGCGGCTGGGACACGGACACCGGGGAGCTGATCATCCTGGACGCCTTCGACTACACCGACGGGTTTGACCGCAGCGACATCGCCTTTTCGGCGGATTCCAAGCGCATGGCCTATGGGCGGAGGGACAGCTCTATGTGGCCGACGCCCGCACGGGGGCGCTGGAGCTCCAGGCCACCATCGACGATACCTCCTTCGTGCCGTCCCTGGCCTTCACCGAGGACGGGAACTATCTTCTGATGACCAACCAGAGCCTGTTCATCATCAACGCCCGGACCTGGGCGTTGGAGCTGGTGGAGAACGCCGACTTCGGGAACCAGTACAACAATGTGGTGCCCCTCGAGGACACCTTCCTGATCACGAAATACGACGGGACGGCCAACTTCTACAGCATGCCCGAGCTCGCCTCCGTGAAGACACTGGACGGCTTTGAGGGGAAGCTCTGCGAGGCCGCGCCCGCCTATTTCCCCTGCGTACCCCTCAACGGGGAGCATCGGTACACCGACGCCTTCCTCCAGAGCGCCGGCAAGACCATGGACACCACCCCCCAGCTCGCCTTCGCCCGGGATGGGAAAACGGCGGCCATCTCCTATGCGGACGGGACCATCGAGCTCTTTGACACGGAGGGGGACGGGTCCGTCGCCGCCATGATCGGGGAGCTGACCAACCCCATCGCGGCCATCGCCATGACCGAGCGGCAGCTGGTGGCGGCGGATGACAGCACCCGCCTGTTGATCTACGACCTCGAGGAGAAGGCGGTCCAGCGCATTCTGAACGTGGGCACGGTCTATTCCCGCTTCGCCTTCGACCCCGAGGGAAAGCTCCTCATGGCCCTCTGCGGCGGCCTCACCAGGATCGACGTCTACTCCCTGGAGACCTTCGAGAAGCTCTTCTCCCTCCATGCCACCGCGGACACCTTCCAGGACATGGCTTTCAGCGAGGACGGAGCCTTCACCGTGGGCGTGACGGCCGCCGGGAAGTACGTGGTGGGCGACCTCTGGGCCGACGAGGACGCCCTGCTCACCCAGGCCCGAAAGCTCACCGGCACGGCGCCGTGAGCCCCGGGGACTTGTTTTTTGCCCCGAAAAATGGTACAGTTCAGCTGACTTAACGAGATTATTGGAGGATGTATGGAAGACACCAAGCGCGTAAAACGGAACCTCATCATGTTCCCCCTGGGCACCGTGGGCCGGGATATGGTCTACAACCTGGTCAACAACTTTCTCTTGACCTTCGTGCTCTTCACCCGGGAGCTCACCGCGGGGCAGCTCTCCGCCATCACCGCCATCATGGTGGGGGCCCGGCTCTTCGACGCGCTGAACGACCCCATCATGGGCAATATCATCGAGCGCACCCGCACCAGGCACGGCAAGTTCAAGCCCTGGATCTTCGCCGGCATGATCTCCACTTCATTGGTCATCTACGCCGCCTTCAACGTGAAGCTGCAGGGGTGGAGCTTCGTGTGGTTCTTCGGCCTCATCTACTTCCTCTTCAGCATCACCTACACCATGGGCGACATCTCCTACTGGGGCATGATCCCGTCGCTGAGCTCCGACGGCGACACCCGCAACACCTTCACCGCCCGGACCACCCTCTTTGCGGGCATCGGCGGCACTGCGGCGGGCATCCTTATCCCCATGCTGACCACGGGCCAGAACGCCATCGGCGGCAGTACCACCGTGGCCTTCGGGCGGATCGCCCTTATCATCGCCATCCTGTGCCCGGCCTTCCTCCTGTTCGTCCTCTTCGGCGTCCATGAGGATCGCTCCTACAACGACGAGCCCGTGCCGCCGGTGAGCTTCAAAAAGATCTGGTCCACCATCACGGGGAACGATCAGCTCCTGTGGATCGCCCTCATCTTCCTCATTCACGAGATCAGCAACGCCATCGTCCTCTCGGGCGTAGGCTCCACCTACATCTACTTCGAGTTCGGCTACGAGGGCGGCCTCTACAGCCTCTTCACCACCATCGGCATGTCCGTGACGGCCCTTCTCATGATCTTCTATCCCGCCATCTCCCGGAAGGTGCCGCGAAAAAAGCTCATGGGGATCCTCCTCAAGGTGGCCCTCGTCGGCTACGCCATCATGCTGCTCCCCGGCGTCCTTATGAAGGCCGGGACCATGAAGGTCCTGGGCATGGACCTCAAGTTCCTGCTCATCACCATCGGCTACATGCTGGCCAACTTCGGCCAGTACGGCTACTATCTTATCCTCATGATCTCCGTCATCAACACGGTGGAGTATAACGAGTACCTCCACGGCACCCGGGACGAGGGCATCATCACCTCCATGCGGCCCTTCCTGACGAAGCTCGCCTCCGCCCTTACCGTGGTCATCGCCACCGGTACCTATATGCTCACCGGCGTCACCAAGTACACGAACCAGATCTCCTCGTTGGAGAACGCGGCCGCCGCCGGGCACATCACCGAGGCGGAGAAGCTGTCCCAAATCCACCAGCTGTTGACCGGCGTGACCCACGGCCAGTCCCTGGGCCTGCTGCTGGTGATGGTGGTGGTGCCCCTCGTTCTGCTGGTGATCACCTACCTCCTGTATATGCGCCGCTACAAGCTGGACGAGCCCGAGTATGATCGCATCTGCGCCGAGCTGAAGGTGCGCCGGGAAAGCAAAAAAGCATGAGCCTGACCCGCCTTATCCTGCGCTTCGCCGCCTCAGCCCCCCAGGTGGAGGCCTTTGATCGGTATCTCTTCCTGGGCCCCCACCCGGACGATATCGAGGTGGGCGCCGGCGCCACGGTGGCAAAGCTGACTGCCGCCGGGAAGCAGGTGACCTTCCTCGTCTGCACCGACGGCCGGTATGGTCTCGAGAACGCCCCCGAGGGCACCACGCCCGAGCAGCTTGTCCAGCTTCGAAAGGCCGAAGCCCTTGCCTCTGCCCGGGCCTTGGGCGTGGAGGATGTGCGCTTTCTGGGCTTTTCCGACGGCGGTTTCTACGACGTTGAGGCACTGGTGGAGGCCGCAGCCCGGGTGGTGGGCGAGGTAAAGCCCCAGATGATCCTGACCCCGGACCCGGACGTGCCAAGCGAATGCCATGTGGACCACAGAAACGCCGGGGAGGCAATCAAGCGCCTGGCCTTTTTCGCCCCCTTCCCCCAGATCATGGCCCGATACGGGGCCCGGTCCGCAACCGTGGAAGCCCTGGCCTTCTATATGACCGCCCGGCCTAACCGATTCGTCGCTACCCGGGGCCTGCTCAATCGGCAGCTGGACGCGCTCCTGTGCCACAGGACCCAGTTCCCGGTGGATTCCGAGGCCTACAAAAACGTGGCCCTGTATTTGAAGCTCCGTTCCCTGGACTTCGGCCTCAGGTCCTTGAAGGGCCAGGCGGAGGGCTTCCGGGTCCTCTCCCGGACGCAGATGCACTGCCTGCCCGAGGCGGGGCGATAGAGCTGAATGAAACAAAGACCTGCGAGAATCGCCTCGCAGGCCTTTTTTTAAGATGGTTTCAGTCTACAGCCGGCACATCAGGTTCAGGCAGGCCGGCAGGTCCGGGTCCACGTAGCCCGTGTCAAGGAAGCCCGCCCCGGTGAAGAGAGCGAGGGCGGCGGGGTTGTCCCGGTGGACGCAGACCTCCACGTGGCTGTACTTGCCCTCCGCCCTGAGCAGGTCCAGCAGCAGCCCCAGAGCCGCCTTGCCATAGCCTCGGCCCTGAAAGCGGCTGTCGATCATGAATTGCTGCAAATCATAGCAGGCGGGCGCCTCGTCCATGTCCTTCACCAGCAGGAGCCCCACCACCGTATCCTCATGGGCCACGGCCAGGACCCTGACCCGCTGCTCCCTATACACGTACCCTCGGGCCAGGATGCCCAGGGGGCTGTCCAGAAACCGCCGCTGGTCCTCCCTGAGGCTCAGGGCCCGGGCGGCAAAGAAGTTGGTTTCGTCGATATCGACCAAGCGAAGCATAGGCGTCTCCTTTTCGTTTTGATAAGCGAAGCGCCCCGCAAACACGAGGCGCCTAAAGCCGGTGCAGGTTATGACAGCCGGATGAAGAAGATGGTCTGGTCGCCCCGGCTGCCCAGGACCAGCATGTTATCGAAGAGGGCGGGGGAGGCCTCGAAGTTGCTGCCGTTCTTGGTGGGGCTGATCTTGTCGAGGACGCTGCCCGTGCGGCCGTCGATGAGGAAGATACCTCCGCCGCTGTCGGCCTGGACGAGGTAGCCGTCGCCCTTGCTGTTGTAGAAGATGGCAGGGGAGGACCAGGCGTAGTGGTCCATGGTCATGGTCCAGGCCACCTCCATGGTGTCCTTGTAGAGGGCCACCAGCACGCCCTTGTCCTTGCCGTTATAGCGGGCAAAGGGCACGAACACGAGATCGCTCAAATTCCGCTGCCCCAGGGCTGCCGTGGCCTGGATGCCGCCGGACACGCCGGAGACCGTCTCCACCGTCAGCTGGTACTGGCCCACGATCTCGCCGGTCATGGCGTCGATCTTGAAGAAAGGGGTCACGCCCTTGTGGCTGGAATCCTGGGTGAAGTGGAGGGAGGTGCCCACATAGAGGTAGGCCTCGGTTTCACTGATCACGTCCAGCACCGGGGAGGCGTTGGTGTCGTCCTTGGTGTCGGCGATCCACTTGATCTGCATGGCGTTGAGGTCCACGCACTGGAAGAGACCGTCGTTGGAAGCCAGGTACAAAAAGCCGTTCCAGGCGGAGGCGCTGCCCTCGTAGCCCAGCCACTTGTGGGAGGAGTCCGCCTTGTCGATCTTGTCGTAGGAGTTGTTGCTGTCGTACCGGAGCTTGACGATATGGGAGGGGTTCACCGTGATGGTGCCGCCCCGGGCGTCGAAGACCGTGTTCAGCTTCATGGTGTAGAGGATGCCCGTCTCCGCCGGCCAGATGAGGGTGTCGGTGGCTTCGTCGATGAGCGGCGCGCTGTCGTAGGCGTTCCAATCCCGAACGGCGAAGGGCTCCCGGCCCTGGATTCCAAACTCGTACAGGACATGACCGTCGATCAGGGAGATGATCATGGCCCGGGACTTCTGGTCCTCCTCCTCGTATTCGTCGCCGGAGCCCACGTACAGGAGGGGCAATCCCCTGGGGTCGATGGAGCCGGTGCCCTTGAAGGGCATCTGGAAGTTGAGATCGTCCCGGGTCTTCTTCCCGGTCTCCAAATCCAGGAAGTAGATGTGGCCGTCCTCGGTGGGGTAGATGACCTCCACCAGGTTGGATTTCTGCTTGGCCCAATCGTAGAGGTTCATGGCCGCCTTGACCTCGTCGCTCCACTCTACGATCAGGGGCTGGCCCGTCCAGCCGCAGCCGGACCAGCTGCCCTTGCCGCTGCGGTTGCCCTTCTTGAGGGCGCCGATGGACACCTTCTCCACCACGGACATCTTGTACTCGGTGAGATTCAGCTCGTTGGCCGCGGACAGGTTCCTATAGTTGTTGCCCCGGAAGGTCAGCACACCGTCCACCTGGCTGTAGACGCTAGCGTTGCCGAATTCGATCTTATCTGGCCGTTGGTAGCTGCCGGCGTCCACATCCTTGCCGTCCACCTGCAGATGGGGCACATAGCCGTATCGCTCCGGGTTGCTGTTGGCCACATAATGGGGCGTGGGCTTGGGTGTGGGCGTGGGGGTCGGCGTAGGCG
>R21__coassemble_790_pt1 | contig 24338 bp, 20 predicted proteins | sample R21__metabat2_low_PE_052 | metagenome-assembled genome bin R21 | reverse complement strand
TCCGCCTTGGGGACCACGCTCTCCCAGTCCAGGCGCAGGGCGTTGCCCTCCACGATGTTGGCGTAGGACTTGAGGGGCAGGAAGTCCAGCGTCAGGCTCAAAATGTCCTCCGTCTGGTGGAGCATCTGGCTTTCGGCGATCCACAGGGCGGTCTTCGCCACGGTAACGGCGAAGTCGTTGATCTCGATGCCGTAGAACTGGTGGATGGACACCCGGATGAGCTGAGATTCGTCCACGCCAAGGCCGATCATGCTGCCGGACAGCAGGGCCTTGAGCACCTCGTTTTCCAGCTTTCGGAGGGACAGATAGGTCTCGGTGAGGAAGTTGCCGCTGCCCGCCGCCGGGTCCAGGAACTTCAAAGAGGCCAGCTTGTTCTGGTAGGCGGTCAGGAGCCTGTTCCGGGTCTTGATGACGGGATTACTTAGGATGTCGTCCAGCTCCGTCCTGAGGTCATCCAGGAACAGAGGGTCGATGACCTTGTGGATGTTCTCGATGGAGGTATAGTGCATGCCGCCGGAGCGCCGGGTCTCCGGGTTCAACGTGCTCTCAAAGACGGCCCCGAAGATGGTGGGGCTGATGTCGGACCAGTTGAAGTCCTCGCTGGCCTTGGATAGCAGCAGGTCGTATATCTCCTGATCGAAGGCGGGTATCTCGATGGTCTCGTCGGAGAAGAGGCCCCCGTTCACGTAGGGGAAGGCGGCCAGCAGGGGATCGTCTTCCCTGAGGTAGGGGTCCCGCGCCTCTTCCGGCTGGTCCAAAATGCGGAAGAGCTCCACCAGCGCCTTGCGGGCGCCCTTGACGCCCCGGGACTGGATAAAGTCGTGGAACAGGTTCCGCTTGCCGAAGATGCCCGCGTCCTCGGCGTAGAGGCAGAACACCAGCCGGACGCACAGGGCGTTGAGGCTCCTGAGGGTGTGGGGATCGGTGGGGTTTATGTACCGTTTTAGAAAAGCGTCGTATAGCTTGCCCACCAGCTCGCCCGCCTGAATGGAGAGCTGCATCTCCTTTTTGATGTTCTCGTCGCCCGTGTCCGTCAGGAAGGACAGGCGGGGGTATTCCTGTTCCAGGTCCTTTAGGTGCACGATCTCCGGGTCGCTGTTGGGCCGGTTGTTGTCGTAGATGTGGAACTCCTTGAAGTTGCTGACCACGATCCAGCGGGGGTTCTTGTTGTGGGGCAGGTAGCCCGCGTAGCGCCGGGCCTGCTGGTAGGGGGTCATGAGGGAGCCGTCGGACTGCTTGTAGCCCTTCTTGAGGTCAATGTCCTTGCCCTTCTGCTCGATGAGCACGCCGGTCCTCTCGATGTAAGCGTCGATGAAGCTGGTGTGGCTGAGCTGAACGGGCAGCTCGAAGGAGAGCCACTTTTCCGGCTCCTCCACGCCGAACACCTTGCCCAGCAGGGCCCGCCAGAAGGATTGGGTCTCCTGCTTCTCGTCGCCCCGCCCCATCCAGTCTTTGACGAACTCCCGGGCTGCCTTGCGCTGTTCGCTGTCTTTCATATCCATATACCCCCAGTATTTGACAACAGTATACCGCAGAATAGAGGAAGGAGCAAGCCGGAGGCCCTGCCTCAGTTTTCACTTGTTTACAAATATTTACATCCCCATTCTTGCGGGAGGGAGGGGTTTGCGGTATAGTATGCTAAAGGAGAATGAAGTTCTATGCCCTATTGGTACCGGCCCATCGTCAATTCCGACCTCATCGGGGAGAAGCTGACCATCCACCTGCCCGGATTTCCCGGCGGCAAGGCGGAGAAGTGCGTCATCCATTACGTCACGTTGGGGGAGGGGGAGCCGCTGCTGCTGGTCCACTCCCTGGGGCAAAGCCTCTATACCTGGCGGGACCTCATTCCCCTGCTGGCGGACAAGTATAACGTGATCGCCCTCGATCTCGTAGGGTTCGGGTTTTCGGGCCGGCCCGTGTCCATGAACTATTCCATGGATGAGATGGCGGACATTCTGGTGGAATTTATCAAGGCGCTGAAGCTGGATCACGTCCACGCCGTGGGCGCGTCCTTGGGCGGCATGTACCTATTGCGGGCCATGAGCCGTTTTGGGGAGATGTTCGACAAGGTGACGGTCCTCTGTCCCGGCGGGCTCACGAAGCAGATGCCCAAAAAGCTCCGCCGGATGGCGGCCCCCTTCATCGGCCCCTTCGTGCGGGAGGGATACACCAAAAAGGACGTGAAGAGCTGTCTGCAGCAGTGCTACTACGACAGCACCGTATTGACGAAAGAAGTCCTGGACGAGTATTTTGAGACCCTGGACAGCTACTCCTCCCGGCAGGCCCTCATGTACTGCCTTCGAAATTTTGACGAGGAGCTGGTGTGGGACGGGCTCAAATCCTCTGACCATCCGGTGTTCGTGCTCTGGGGGGAGGAGGATCGGATGCAGCCCTTCGAAAATATCGAGAAGGCCCAAAGGGCGCTGAAGAAGGGGGAGTTTTTCTCCGTGCGGAACGCGGGCCACTTCTTCCAGGAGGAGAAGGCGGACGTGCTCTCGGATATGATCGACAAATACATTCTCTATGGGGGAGACGGGGTATGATAGACGCCTTCTCCCTGGGAGACAGGGTGATTTTAAAGAAGCCCCATGCCTGCGGGGAGAACCTGTGGGAGATCGTGCGGGTAGGGGCGGATGTGAAGCTGAAATGCGCCGCCTGCGGCCGGGTGGTCATGCTGGACCGGCTGGAATTCATGAAGCGGGCAAAGAAGCTGATGACCTCAGAAAAGGATGAAACATGCTGACACATAAGGAAAAACAGAAGATGCAGCGATTGGTGTCCCATCGGAACGAACATCTGAAGGGCAGCCGGTTTTGGGATGCTATGGAATATTTGATCACATTGATTTTGATGATGGTGCTGGCCCTGTCCATCCGGGCCGTGATCTTCGAGCCCATGCGGGTGAAGGGGTCCTCCATGAAGAACACGCTGCAGCCCGGGGACTACATGGCGGTGGAGAAGCTCAGCTATATCTTCAAGCCCATGGAGCGGGGGGACGTGGTCATCTGCTACTATCCCAACAACGACGAGTACACCTGCGTCAAGCGGATCATCGGCCTCGCAGGGGACACCATCAGCATAGAGGGCGGCATCGTCAGTGTGAACGGGGTGCAACTCCGAGAGGACTACGTGACCACCGGCCTTACGCCCAAGCACGACGGGACCTACCAGGTGGAGCCGGGCTGCATCTTCGTCATGGGCGACAATCGGCTGGTCTCCCGGGACAGCACCGACGGTCTGGTGGGCAGCATCCCCCAGGAGCGGGTCATCGGTCGGGTGCGGCGAGTGCTGCTGCCCTTTTCCCGCGCCAAAAAGCTGAATGATATCCAATACGATATATGACGGACGAAAGTTTGCCTCTGCGGCGGGAAAACTGTAAAAAACTGCACCGACAGCATACTCTGTGGCGATGGTTGTTCAGCACGGTCCTGGCCGCGCTGTTCATGTTTTTCGTATGTTTCGTGTGGTTCGACTGGGCGAAGATGGGCAACGATTCCATGGCGCCCACCCTAAAGCAAGGGGATCTGGTGCTGGTGGATCGGATCTATAAGTATTGCTATGAGATCGAGCGGACGGACATGGTGGTCTATCGGCGGCCCGGCACCGGCGAGCTGCTCGTCAAGCGGGTGGTGGCCACGGGGGGCGAGACCATAAGCGGCCAAAGCGGGGCCCTGTGGATCGACGAAAAGTACCGGCTGAACGAGGACGAGTACAAGCCCGCGAACACGGTCGATTTCGACGCGGTGACGGTGCCCAAGGGGTATGTGTTCGTGCTCTCCGACGACCGGCAGTATCAGGAGGACAGCCGGGAGGAGGACATCGGCTGCATATCGTTAGACGACATCATTGGGGTCATGCACATCCGGGTGCTGCCCTCGTTCCAGATATATCAATAAGAAAACCATCCACGATCAGGAGGCGACAGATATGAGCGCAGATATAAAAAAGCTTTCCTACATCTGCTCCCAGTTTCGGATCCAGGGGGAAATCCTGGTCCATCGCTGGATACCCAGCGGCCACATCAACGAGGCCTATTACGCCGCCGTATATGACGGGAAGGAGATATATCAGCTCCTTGTACAGCGGGTCAACACCTATGTGTTTCGGGACCCGGTGGGCATGATGGGGAATATAGATCGGATCACCGAGCATATCCGGTCCCAGGAGCGGGCCATGGAGAAGCGGCGGCGCCTCCACTTCCGCCACACGGCGGCGCGCAAAAACTATCTGGTGCTGAAGGACGGTGTGGCGGTGGACGAGGATTCGGTGGATTTTCAGGACCCCTCCGTGGAATTCTGGCGGGTCTATAACTTCATCGAGTATTCCACCTCCTATGAGACCGCCGGCGGGAATCCGGAAGTGCTGCGCATGAGCGGGAAGGCTTTCGGTAAGTTCCTCAGGCAGCTTCAGGACTTCGACGCCCACTCCCTAATGGAGTCCATCCCCCATTTCCACGACACCCGGTATAGGCTCAATGCTTTCTTCCAGGCCGTGGATGAGGACCCCCTGGGGCGGGCGAAGGACGCCGAGCGAGAGATCGAGACCATCCGCAAAAACCGCGCCTTCGGCTGCACCCTCTGTGAAGCGATCGACCGGGGGGAGCTGCCCATCCGGGTGACCCACAACGACACGAAGACCAACAACATCCTTTTCGACAAGGACACCCTGGACCCGCTGGTGATCATCGACCTGGACACCTGCATGCCGGGCCTTGCCTGCTACGACTTCGGGGACACCATCCGCTTCGCCGCCTGCACGGCGGAGGAGGACCAGCCCGAGGGCATGGCGCTGGATCTGGGGCTCATGAAGGCGTATACCGAGGGCTATATGAGCGAAGCTAAGAGCATTCTGACCGAAGCGGAGATCGCCTCATTGCCCATAGGGGCGGCGGTGATCACCTTGGAGCTGGCCTCCCGGTTCCTGCTCGATTACCTGGTGGGCGACAAATATTTTCGCATCGACTATCCGGAGCAGAATCTCAAGCGGGCCCAGGTCCAGCTTGCCCTGTTCACTGACATGATGGTCCACATGGACGAGATGAAGGCGATTGTGGGGAATTGCTGAGGAAGGATTTAATACACGCACCCTTTCTTGAAAGAAAGGGTGCAAACCCAAAGAACTTTAAGAAGGGGTAAAGCTGGTCATACGACAGTTTTACCCCATTTAAGTTTCTCTTTTTTCGGTCCCTTTTTTCTCTTTTTCGAAAGAGAAAAAAGGGACGAATACAAAGGGTAATTACTTATCCTCTTATATATTGATTTTCTGATTTCAGCCGACAACTATATTCACAATGTTCTTCACCACGATCACCTTGCGGACGGTCTTTCCGTCCAGGAAAGGCTGGACCGCGTCGGCACCAAGGGCCGCCTGCTCCACCGCCGCTTTATCAAGGTCCGCGGGCAGGGAGATCCGGGCCCGGACCTTGCCGTTGACCTGGACGCCGTATTCCACCGTGTCCGCCACCAGGGCGCTTTCCTCATAGGTGGGCCAGGGGGTCCGATACAGGGGCTCACTATAGCCCATGAGCTCGTTCATCTCCTCGGTCATGTGGGGGGCGAAGGGGTTGAGAAGCACGATCAGGGTGTGGAGCTCGTCCCGTGTGACAGCGCCCTTTGCATACATATCGTTCACCAGGCTCATCATGGCGGCGATGGCCGTGTTGAACTTCATGTGCTCGATGTCCTCGGTGACCTTCTTCACGCAGGCGTGGAGCTTGGGCCTGAGGTCCTTACTTTCGCCCTCGCCCTCGATCATGTCCATGAGCCGCCAGACCCGATCCAAAAACCGCTTGCAGCCGTTGGCGCTCTGCTCGCTCCAGGGGGTGGCCGCCGTATAGTCGCCCATGAAGAGCACGTAGGTCCGAAGGGTGTCCGCGCCCAGCCGGTCGATGACGTCGGTGGGGTCCACCACGTTGCCTTTGGACTTGCTCATCTTGTCCCCGTCGGGACCGAGAATAAGGCCCTGATAGGTGCGCTTCGCGTAGGGCTCCGGGGTGTTGACCTCGCCGATGTCGTAAAGGAACTGGTGCCAGAACCGGGAGTATAGGAGGTGGCGGGTCACGTGCTCCATGCCGCCGTTATACCAGTCCACGGGCATCCAGTAGCGCATCTTCTCCTTATCGCAGAAGCACTCGTCGTTGTGGGGGTCGATGAACCGAAGGTAATACCAGCTGGACCCGGCCCACTGAGGCATGGTGTCGGTCTCCCGCTTGGCGGGAGAACCGCACTTGGGGCAGGTGCAGTTGACGAAGCTCTCGATGCGGGCCAGGGGGCTCTGGCCGTCGGTGCCGGGCTCGAAGTTCTCCACGTCGGGCAGCGTCAAGGGAAGCTGCTCGTAGGGGACCCCCACGGTGCCGCACTTCGGGCAGTGGATCAGGGGGATGGGCTCGCCCCAGTACCGCTGGCGGTTGAAGGCCCAGTCCTTCATCTTATACTGGACGCCCTTGTGGCCGATGCCCTTCTCCTCCAGGTAGCGGAGCATGGCGGCGATGGAGTCCTTCTTGTTATCGTAGGCGTTCAAAAAGTCCGAGTTGATCATGGGACCGTTGCCGGTGTAGGCGGTCTTCTCAATGTCGCCCCCCTGGATGACGGGGATGATGTCCGCGCCGAACTTTTTCGCAAAGGCCCAGTCCCGCTCGTCGTGGGCGGGGACCGCCATGATGGCGCCGGTGCCGTAGCCCATCATCACGTAGTCCGCGATGAAGATGGGGATCTGCTTGCCATTGACGGGGTTGACGGCGGTGAAGCCCTGAAGCTTTACGCCGGTCTTGTCCTTCACGAGCTGCATCCGCTCGAACTCGGTCTTCTTGGCGCAGGCGGCCCGGTAGGCCTCCACCTCATCCCAGTTTTTGATCCTTTCCTTATATGTATCGAGCAGCGGATGCTCCGGGGCCATGACCATGAAGGTGACGCCGAAGAGGGTGTCGCAGCGGGTGGTGTAGATTTCCAGCTTCTCGGGGATCTCCTTTATGGCGAAGTCCACGAAAGCGCCGGTGGATTTGCCGATCCACTCGATCTCCTGCTGCTTGATGGAATCGGGATAGTCCACGGTGTCGAGGCCGGAAAGGAGCCTGTCGGCGTACTGGGTGATCCGCAAATACCACACGTCCTTGGGCAGCTGCACTACGTCGCTGTGGCACACGTCGCACTTGCCGCCCTGGGAATCCTCGTTGGAGAGGACCACCTTGCAGTGGGGGCAGTAGTTGACCTGGGTCTTGGCCCGGAACACCAGCCCATGTTCAAAGAGCTTCAAAAAGATCCACTGGGTCCACTTGTAGTAGTCCGGCAGGCTGGTGGAGATCTCGTGGCTCCAGTCGAAGGAATAGCCCACCCGCTTCATCTGGTCCTTGAAATGCTCCACGTTCCGGGTGGTGATGATGTGGGGATGGGTGTTGGTTTTGATGGCGTAGTTCTCCGCGGGCAGGCCGAAGGAGTCGAAGCCCATGGGGAACAGGACGTTGTAGCCCTCCATGCGCCGCTTGCGAGCGACGACCTCCAGGCTGGTGTAGGCCTTGATGTGGCCCACGTGCATGCCCGCGCCGGAGGGGTAGGGGAACTCCACCAGGCCGTAGAACTTGGGCTTGGCGTAGTCGTCCGTGGCCGCGAAGGCCTTCTCCTGGGCCCAGCGGGCTTGCCACTTCGGTTCAATGACCTTGGGATCGTAGGTAACTGCCATGATTGCCTCCTGAAAAGGTGAATTTAACGTGCTTTCTTGATCTATAAATGTATATCCTTTGTGAGCTTTTGTCAACAAACTTTACAAGCGAAAGTAAGTGTGGTAAGATGCTGAAAAATTCCCGGGAGGTCCCGATTGTTATGCACCCATTCCTTCATATAGGAAATATCTCCCTGCCCATGTACGGGCTGTGCACCCTGGTGGGGACGGTCTTTGCCCTGCTCGCCGTGTTCCGCCTGCGCAAAAAAGGGTCGCCCCTTAGTGAAGACAACCTGCTGGACGCCCTCATCTGGGCCATCGTGTTGGGGTTCGTGTGCGCGAAGCTCCTGTACTTCATCGTGGATCCGCCTCGGATGCCTCGAAGCTGGGCGGAGCTGTGGGATATCATCTCCGCCGGGCTGGTGTTCTACGGCGGGCTCATCGGCGGGCTGCTGGGCCTGGTGATCGTGAGCCGAAAGACAAAGAAGCACATCCTTACCTATACGGACCTGATGGCCCCCTGCTTTTGCCTGGCTCACGCGGGCGGGCGCATCGGCTGCCTTATGGCGGGCTGCTGCTACGGCATGGAATACACCGGCCCCTGCGCCGTGGTGCTGGATGGGGTGTCCCGGCTGCCCACCCAGCCTATGGAGGCCGGCTTCCTGGTGATCCTCTCCGCCGTTTTGATGGCCGTCTTTTTACGCAAGCCCCGCCGGGGCACGGTGACGGGCTGGTACATGACCCTCTACGCCGTGTGGCGGTTCATCATCGAGTTCTTCCGGGACGACCCCCGGGGCGCGGTGGGCGTCCTCTCCACCAGCCAGTTCATCTCCCTGTTCATCTTCGCCCTGGGCCTGTTCCTGCTGATCCGCAGCCGCAAGGCGGTCAACGACTTTATAGAGGAATGATTTAAAGCCTGCACCCTTTTTTGCAAAAAAAAAGGTGCAACCCAAAAAACCTCAAGGGGGATTACTGCCATGTAGTCCTCTCTTTTTTATTTCTTAAGCTTTTCTTTTTGGGCGACTTTTTCTTTTCGGTGAAAAGAAAAAGTCGCAAAAGAAAAAAGTCCTTTCCCCAACGTTTCACGTGAAACATTGCATTTTTTCACGGGGTACGGTATACTGGTCCCGATAAACCGAAAAAGGAGAACCATCCTTGGCTAAGATCATCTGCATCGCCAACCAAAAGGGCGGCGTGGGCAAGACCACCACCGCCGTGAACCTGTCCGCCTGCGTGGCCCAGCTGGGCAAGCGGGTATTGCTGGTGGACATCGACCCCCAGGGGAACACCACCAGCGGCCTGGGCGTCAACAAGAACAAGCTGGAGACCTCCGTCTACGACGTGCTCATCAACGACGTGGACGCGGCGGAGGCCATCCGGGACACCATGATCGACACCCTTAAGCTCCTGCCCTCCCGGGTGGAGCTGGCCGGGGCCGAGGTGGAGCTGGTGAATCTGCTGGCCCGGGAGCAGCGGCTGAAGAATGCCCTGGCTCCCGTCCGGAACCAGTTCGACTACATCTTTGTGGACTGCCCGCCCTCTCTGGGCCTCTTGACCCTCAACGCCCTGACCATGGCGGACACCCTGCTGGTGCCCATCCAGTGCGAATACTATGCCCTGGAGGGCCTGTCCCAGCTCATGAACACGGTGAAGCTCATCCGCCGCAGCCTGAACCCCAATTTGGAGGTGGAGGGCGTGGTCCTCACCATGTTCGACGGCCGGACCAACCTCTCCCAGCAGGTGGTGGGCGAAGTCAAGCGGTTTTTTAAGAACAAGGTCTATGAGACCATCATCCCCCGGTCCGTGCGGCTGGGGGAGGCCCCCAGCTTCGGCCTGCCCATCACCCTCTACGCCCCCAAGAGTACGGGGGCCATGGCGTACGGGGCTTTGGCAGCGGAGTTGGTGGAGAAAGCGTAAGGAGGAGCGGGTATGGCAAACAAGAAAGGGTTAGGGCGGGGTCTGGACGCCCTGCTGGAAAGCTTCGAGCCGGGAAAGGGCCCGGCCAGCCTGCAGGAGATATCGGTCTACGATATCGACACCAATCCCGATCAGCCCCGGAAGACCTTCGATGAAGAGAAGCTGGGTGAGCTGGCGTCGTCCATTAAAACCCATGGTATCGTCCAGCCCCTGATTCTCTATCGGCAGGGGAATCGGTACACCATCGTGGCCGGGGAGCGCCGCTACCGGGCGGCCCGGCTGGCGGGCCTCAAGGCGGTGCCGGCCATCATCACGGACAAGGAGGAGCATGAGCTCCAGGAGGTGTCCCTCATTGAGAACCTGCAGCGGGAGGATCTGAACCCCGTAGAGGAAGCGGCGGCCATCCGATTTCTGATGGTCCAGCACAACCTGACCCAGGAGGAGGTCAGCAGCCGCATCGGACGCAGCCGCCCCGCGGTGACCAACGCCCTGCGGCTCCTGAACCTGCCCGAGAGCGTCCAGGAGCTGCTGAAGGACGGCACGTTGTCCGCCGGCCACGGAAAGATGCTGGCGGGCCTTGACGACCCCAACAAGGCGGAGCGGCTGGCCCAGAAGGCCGTCCGGGAGGGTTGGAGCGTACGGCAGATGGAGGAGGCGGTGCGCCTGGACGCCCTGCCACGGAAAAAGGAATCGAAGCGCATGGACCCGGAGGTCAAACGCACGGCCAGCGCCCTCCGCGGCAAGCTCCGGGCCAAGGTGGCCATCGAGGGGGACCGGGAGAAGGGGAGGATTATCATCTCCTATTTCTCCAAGGACGATCTGCTTACTATTTGCGATACCATTTTAGGCGTGGAAGAGTAGAATGTTTCACGTGAAACCATGACGAAGCAGGAGTTGTTTGCCCTTATCGAAGGGGAATATAACGTGGCGCCGGACTACCCCTGGTTGGACATGCCGGAGGGGGCCGTGTTCCGCCATGCCGACAACCGGAAGTGGTTTGCCCTCAGCATGCCCGTGCCCCGGCGCTATGCCTATGGGGATGGGCCCGGTGAGGTGGACGCGGTGAATTTGAAGTGCGATCCGGTGCTCTCCGCTATGCTGCGGGGCGAGCCGGGAATCCTGCCCGCCTACCACATGAGCAAGGTCCATTGGATCACGGTCCTCCTGGACGGTACCGCGGACGACGATCGGCTCAAGTTCCTGCTCCAGCATAGCTTCGACCTGACGAAATCAAAAGGAAGGAAATAAAGCACGCACCCTTTCTTGGAAGAAAGGGTGCAACCCAAAGAACTTTGAGAAGGGAGTACGGCTAAGCCATACTCCCGATTTAATACCTTAAGCTTCTCTTTTTTGCGCCGCTTTCTTCTCTTCACCGAAGAGAAAAAAGCGGCAAAGAAAGGTATCTCCTACATCCGCCCGTGCTGGTAGAGCTGGCGGTTGTCCAGGGCCCACTGGCGCTCGGAGAAGCCGCCCTTCACCACGCCGTCCAGGGCAGCAAACATCTCAAAGAGCTGGGCGTCCAGCCGATCCAGGGTGGAGAGGACCTCCGCCTCGGGGAACATGGGGAGCTTAGGCGAGCCGAACTCCGGCTGACCGTGGTGGGAGAGGAGCATGTGCTCCAGGAGAACGGCCGTTTCCTCCGGCACCTGCAGCAGCTCCGCCGCGGCGCGGACCTCCGCCATGCCGATGTTGATGTGCCCCAGCAGCTGCCCCTCGGCGGTGTAGGCGGTGGCGATGCCCAGCTTCCCGGTGTCCAGCTCCACCAGCTTGCCGAGGTCGTGAAGGATGGCCCCGGCCACGATGAGCTCCTGATCCAGCTTTTCATACCGGGCGGCCACGGCCTTGCCCAGGGAGACGATGTTCAGCGTGTGCTCCAAAAAGCCCCCCCGGGTGGCGTGGTGGAGCTTCACGGCGGCGGGATAGTACAGCATCTGGGCCTTGTGGGCCTTCATAAGATATTGGACCAGGCGCTTTAGGTCTTGGTCTTTAAACGCTTCCGTCTCCCGCCAGAGGATCTCATAGGCCACATTGGGGTCCTGGGGGGAGCAGGGGACGATCCGGGACATGTCCACGTCGTCCTCTGCCGTGGCCTGGCGGATGCGCTCGATCTTCAGCTGCTCACTGTCTTTCCAGATGGTCACCGTGCCCCGGACCTTCACGATGTCCTCGGGCTCGAAGAGGCCCATGGAGGGGCCGTAGTTCCAGATCTTCGCCACGCACTCCCCGCCGGCGTCCGCCAGCACCATGTCCATGTAGGACCCGCCCTTGCTGTCCGTGCGGAGCGCCGCGCTCTTCACCATGCAGAAGCCCTCCGTCTGCTGACCGGGGGCGTTCAGGATGCTCATTCTGCTCATGTTCGTATTCCTCCAAAAGATAAAACCTGTGATAGATATGTATAGTATAGCAGATTTTTCCAACTTGGCAAACAGGAACATTGTAGAAACCGGCTGGCTATGCTATACTGCTATACATAGGAGTATACGCATATGAGCAATGAACGGACAACCAGGCCCCTGCTGGGGGAGCGATTCGACTGCGTGGTGATCGGCGCGGGCCACGGGGGCTGCGAGGCGGCTTTGGCTTCCGCGCGGATGGGCCTACAAACGGCCCTGCTGACGCTGAATCTGGACAGCATCGGCATGATGCCCTGCAACCCCTCCGTGGGCGGCACCGGCAAGGGGCACCTGGTCCGGGAGCTGGACGCCATGGGGGGGGAGATGGGCCTCGCTGCCGACGACACCCTCATCCAGATGCGTATGCTGAACACAGGCAAGGGCCCCGCCGTCCACTCCCTCCGGGCCCAGATGGACAAGCGCCGCTACCACGAGCGCATGAAGGCGGCCCTGGAAGCGGAGGAAAACCTGACCATCATCCAGAGCGAGGCCGTAGACTTTGAGACCGAGGGCGGCCGAATTTCCGGCGTCGTCACGGCGGAGGGCTTCTGCTACCCCTGCCGCGCGGCGGTCCTGTGCACAGGCGTATACCTGAAGAGCCGCATCCTCATCGGCGACTTCGTCCGGGAGAGCGGCCCCGCCGGCATGCTCCGCAGCGAGGGCCTGTCCGGGAGCTTGGCGCGGCTCGGTCTTCCCCTCCGGCGGTTCAAGACCGGCACGCCGCCGAGAGTGAAACGGGACACGCTGAACCTTTCCAAGATGGCCGTCCAGGAGGGGGACGAGCCCACGCCCGCCTTCTCCTTCCTCCACGAGGCGCTGTGTCTTAAGCAGGACAGGTGCTATCTCACCTATACGAACATCGACACCCACCGGATCATCCTGGACAATCTGGATAGGTCCCCCCTCTACGCCGGCCGCATCCACGCCACGGGCACCCGCTACTGCCCCTCCATTGAGGACAAGGTGGTCAAGTTTGCCGACAAGGACCGGCACCAGCTCTTCATCGAGCCCGAGGGCCGGACCACCCAGGAGATGTACGTCCAGGGCCTCAGCACCAGCCTGCCCGCCGACGTGCAGGAGGCGATGCTCCACACCATCCCGGGCCTTGAATGGGCCCGGATCATGCGCTACGGCTACGCCATCGAGTACGACTGTCTGGACCCCCAGGCCCTGGATTTGCGCCTGATGGTCAAAGCCGTGCCCGGCCTCTTCTCCGGGGGCCAGATCAACGGCAGCTCCGGCTACGAGGAGGCGGCGGCCCAGGGCTTCTACGCCGGGGTCAACGCCGCCCTGTACGTGAAGGGTGAGGAACCGTTTGTTATAGGCAGGGACGAGGGGTACCTGGGGGTGCTGGTGGACGATCTGGTCACCAAGGGCACCCCGGAGCCCTACCGGATGATGACCTCCCGGTGCGAATACCGGCTGCTCCTCCGGCAGGACAACGCGGACGAGCGGCTCACCGAAAAGGCCCGGCGCACGGGGCTCATCTCTGACCAGCGGTATGAAAAGCTCCTCAGAAAGCGGGAGAAGGTGCAGACCGCCCGGGCGAAGCTGGAAAAACGGGTCCCGGCGGACGAGAAGCTGCGGGCCTACCTTACCAGCGTGGGCGAGACCGTCCCTCACGACGGCGCCAGGCTCTTTGAGCTCCTCAAGCGGCCGGGGGTCACGTACACGGGGCTGCTGGGGCTCTACGGGGACGATTTGGACCCCTTGGACGCCGAGACCTTGGAGCAGATCGACGTCATGGCCCGGTACGACGGGTACATCGAGAAGGAGAAGCGGGAGGTGGAGCGGATGCGGAGCCTCGAAAACCTGGCCCTGCCCGCCGCCTTCGACTACACCACCCTGTCGGGGCTCCGGCTGGAGGCCCGGCAGAAGCTGAACGGGGTCAAACCGGCGAACATCGGCCAGGCGTCCCGGATCTCCGGGGTATCCCCGGCGGACGTAAGCGTGCTGCTGGTTGCCCAGAAACGGGGGGTGCTGTGAGCGAATTGAGGGATATACTGAAAAGGGCCCTGCCCCAGGCCGACGAGCGGGCCCTGGAGCGGTTCGAGATCTATCACCGGCTGCTGGCCGAATGGAACGAGAAGATGAACCTGACCGCCATCACCGACCCGGCGGCCGTGGCCCGGAAGCACTTTGCGGACTCCCTGGCGGCCCTGCCCTATTTGAAATCCGGCATGAAGGTCATCGACGTGGGCACGGGGGCCGGGTTCCCGGGGGTGCCGCTGCTCATCATGGAGCCGGGATTGGAGCTGACGCTGGCGGACAGCCTCAACAAGCGGCTCACCTTCCTGGACGCCCTATTGAAGGAGCTGGGCTTACAGGCGGAGTTGGTCCATGGCCGGGCGGAGGATCTGGGGCAGAACCGGCTGTACCGGGAGCAGTTCGACGCCGCTCTTTCCCGGGCGGTGGCCAGTCTCCCGGTGCTGTTGGAGCTCACCACCCCCTTCGTGAAGGTGGCCGGCAGCGCCATCGCCTATAAGGGCGACGGGGCCGAGGAGCTCCAAAACGCCAAAAGCGCCGCCTTCCTGCTCCATGTGCAGCTAAGGCAGGTGGACCTTGTGTCGGACCTTGGCAAGCGCTGTTTGATCTTCGCGGACAAAACCGCCCCCACGCCCAAGGCCTACCCCCGGAAGGCGGGGACCCCCAACAAAAAGCCTTTATAATAAAAAGGAGAGTCGTGTGAAAAACAAGGTTTTCCACACACGTAGTTTCGCCTTTGCCGCGGACCGGCGCGGCAATTTTGCAGGCAAAACCGGCAAAACTACAAAAAAGGAAAGGGATTTGAAATGTACGTTATTGCCGGCCTGGGCAACCCGGGCCTGAGCTACCGGAAGACCAGGCACAACATCGGCTTTATGGCCCTGGACGTGATCGCCCAGCGAATGGGCGTGAAAATAAGGGACAGGAAGTTTTCCGGCCTGTTGGGCGAAGGAGAGCTCGCCGGCGAGCGGGTCATTCTCGTGAAGCCCCAGACCTATATGAACCTGAGCGGCGACTGCCTCCAGCAGGTCATGCACTTCTATAAGCTGCCCCCGGAGCGGCTTCTGGTCCTCTGCGACGACGTGGACCTGCCCTGCGGGAGTTTGCGCATCCGCGCCAAGGGCTCCGCCGGCACCCACAACGGCCTCAAGAGCATCATCGCCTGCCTGAACTCCGAGAACTTCCCCCGCATCCGCATCGGCGCGGGCCAGGACGTGAGTTTGCAGCTCCGGGACTACGTGTTGAAGCGTCCCGGCAAGGACGAACAGGCAGTTTTAGCCGAAGCCTACGAGAAGGCGGCGGACGCGGCGGCCCTCATCGTCAGGGGGGACGTGGAGGGGGCCCAGAGCCGCTTCAACAAGCGCCACGAGAAGAACCCCCGCCAGAATCCCACGCAGGCATGAAGGATTTTCTCATCGCACAACTGAAGAAGGACCCGGCGGTCAACGAGCTGCTGTCGGGGCTGAAGGAAGGAAGGGGCCCGGCGGCGGTCTTTTCCCTGCCCGAGAGCGCCCGGGCGCCCGTGTTCGCGGCCCTGTCGGCGGAGCGGACCACTCTCATCGTCCTGGACACGGAGGCGGCGGCCATCGAGCTATACAACGAAATCAAGGCCTACCGCTCCGACGCCCTGCCCTTTTTGCCCCGGGAGCTGCCCCTGGTTCACGTGCAGGCGGCGGCCCCGGAGCGCCGCAGCCAGCGGCTGGGGGTCCTGTCCCGGCTGGTGCTGGGGGTGCCCACGCTCATCGTCACCTGCGCCGCCGCCCTTATGGAGCGGCTGGCGCCCCCAGAGGCCTTCGTCAACCAGGTGAAGGTGGTGAAGCGGGGGGACACCCTGCCCCCCCGACAGCTCCTTGCCGACCTGGTAGCGGCGGGCTACGAGCGGGTGGACATGCTGGAGGGGCCCGGGCAGGTGGCCCTGCGGGGCGATATTTTAGACGTGTTCCCGCCCCAGGGGGAGGACCCCTGCCGGATCGAGTTCTTCGACGACGAGGTGGACCAGCTCCGCTATTTCGACGTAAGCACCCAGCGGTCCATCCGCCAGGCGGATCGGGCCCTGCTCCCACCGGCCTTTGAGACGCCCCAGCCAGGTAGCCGGGTCCGCCAGGCCCTGAAGGCCCTGGGGGATCGGGCGGGGTTGGACCGGGAGCGGGAGGATTGGGCCGAAAATCGCCCCACCCTGGGGGCGGACGTGCTGCTGCCCCTATTATACGACGAGGAAGCGAGCCTCCACGACTATCTGCCCGCCGACTGTTTCCAGCTGGTCGTTGAGCCCGACCGGGTGCTGGAGGAGGGGCGGACGGCCCGGACGCTGTTCTTGGAATCCGTCACCGCCATGCTGGATCGGGGGGAGGGCCACCCCAGGCAGGCGAAGCTCCTTCGGGAGGACGGCTGCCTTGCCGCCCTGCTGAACACGCGGCGGACCGGGGCCGTCTACGCCCTCTTCCGCACCAGCCGGGAGATAGAGCACCGGATGCGGGTGAAATTCACCCTGGAGAGTGCGCCTCTGTATCTCGGGGACATGGGAGAGCTGGTTCGGGAGCTGAAGCGCTTCCGCCAAACGGGGGGCAGCGCCCTGTTATACGGCGGCGAGAGCGCCGACGCCCTCGTTAGCAGCCTGCAGGACGAGATTCGCTGCGCTTTAGCGGACGAGCTCACCCGGGACCCGGAGCCCGGCGAGGTGCTGATCCTGCGGGAGGCCCTGCCCCGGGGCTTTTTGTGCCCGGCCCAGAAGCTGTTGGTGCTCACCGGAGCGGAGCTCTTCGGCAAGCGCATGTCCCGCCCCCGGAAAAAGAAGAGCGGCCTCAAGTTTTCCGATCTCACCGTGGGGGACTACGTGGTCCACGAGGCCCACGGCGTGGGCCGGTTCGTGGGCGTGGAGCAGCTCACGGTCCAGAACAGCACCCGGGACTATCTGCTCCTCCTCTACAAGGGCGGCGACAAGCTCTATATCCCCACGGACCAGCTGGACCGGATACAGAAATATATGGGCTCCTCGGGCGAGGACGTGGCCCCGCCCCTTTCTAAGCTGGGCGGCGGCGAATGGCAGCAGAAGGTCCAGAAGGCCCGGGCGGCGGCCAAGAAGCTGGCCGTGGACCTGGCGGCCCTGTACGCGAAGCGGGCCTCTCAGCAGGGGTTCGCCTTCTCCCCCGACACCGCCTGGCAGCGGAAGCTGGAGGGCTCCTTCCCCTTTGAGGAGACGCCGGATCAGCTTCGGTCCATCCGGGAGATGAAGGCGGACATGGAGAGCCGCCGGCCCATGGATCGGCTTCTCTGCGGGGACGTGGGCTACGGCAAGACCGAGGTGGCCATTCGGGCGGCCTTTAAGGCGGTCCAGGACGGGAAGCAGGCGGCGCTCCTCGCGCCAACCACCATCCTCGCACAACAGCACTTTGCCACCATCTCGGAGCGGTTTTCCGCCTTCCCGGTGACGGTGGGGTGCCTGTCCCGCTTCCAGACCCCCAAGGAGCGGGAGGCCGTGAAAAAGGCCCTGGCAACAGGCGAGCTCGACATGGTCGTGGGCACCCACGCCCTTTTAGCCAAGGACGTGAAATTCAAGGACCTGGGGCTCCTCATCATCGACGAGGAGCACCGCTTTGGCGTGAACCACAAGGAGCAGATCAAGGCCATGCGCAGCCAGGTGGACGTGCTGACCATGACGGCCACGCCCATCCCGCGAACGCTGAACATGGCCATGACCGGCGTCAGGGACGTGTCCGTCATCGAAACGCCCCCCGAGAACCGGTTCCCGGTGCAAACCTACGTGGTGGAGTACACCGACGCCCAGATCGCCGCCGCTATCCGGCGGGAATTGGGCCGCGGCGGCCAGTGCTTCCTCATCAGCAACAAGGTCATGGGCATGGAAAGCACCCTCAGCCACTTCCAGGAGCTGGTGCCGGAGGCAAGGTTCCTCATGGCCCACGGGCAGATGAACGAGCACACCTTGGAGCAGGCCATGCTGTCCTTCATCCGGCACGAGGCGGATGTGCTGCTCTGTTCCACCATCGTGGAGAGCGGCGTGGACATCCCCAACTGCAACACCCTTATCGTCCTGGACGCGGACAAGCTGGGCCTGGCCCAGCTCTACCAGCTGCGGGGCCGGGTGGGGCGCAGTAACCGCATCGCCTACGCCTACCTCACCGTGCCCCAGAGCCGGTCCCTGCCCGAGGCGGCCCAAAAACGCTTGCTGGCGGTCCGGGAGTTCACCCAGTTCGGGGCCGGGTATCGCCTGGCCATGCGGGATCTGGAGATCCGCGGCGCCGGGAGCCTCTTGGGGGCGGAGCAGCACGGGCACCTTGCCGACGTGGGCTACGAATACTACTGCAAGCTCATCCGACAGGCGGTGGACGAGGCCACGGGCCGGGAGGCGCCGCCCCTCATCGACACCGCCGTGGACGCCCCCGGGGACGCCTACGTGCCCAAGGGCTTCGTGAACGGGGAGCTGCAGCGGATGGCCATGTACAAGCGCATCGCCGAGATCGAGGACCTTGAGATGTTCGACGACATGTACGATGAGTTCACCGACCGCTATGGGGACCTGCCGGAGGCCGTGGAGCGGCTCATGCGCCTGTCCCTCATCAAACACCTGGCGGCCAAGGCGGGGTTTGCTTCTGTCACGGTGAAGCCGGGGAAAGCGGTGCTCAAATACGACCCCTCCGCCCGGCCCGACGGGGGAAGGCTCCTGCTGGCGCTATCGGGCGAGCAGGGGGCCCGGCTCCTGGGGGGCGACCCGGCGGCGGTGGAGGTAAATGTGAAGAACCGCGGCGCAGACGATTTCGTAAAGAAACTGCCACAATTTCTTTCCATTCTGGCGGATTGCAACCAGCGGTCGGAGAGGGTATAATGGCCTAAAGCAAACAGAGAAAGGAAATATACACCGTGACTAAGAAGATTCTGGCCCTCGCCCTGTGCCTGCTTTTGCTGCTGGGCGCGGTGGGCTGCCTGGAGGAGAATACACCGGCCGAGGCCGTCCAGCCTGCGGCCACGGAGGCCACCCCCGCCGACACCGCCGAAACGGACGAGCTGCCCGCCTTTACCTTGGGGGACTTCACCGTCACCGTGGGCGAGGTGCGCAGCAGCTACAACACCATCGTGGAGTATATGGGCTACTACGGCATGGCCGCCCCCTCCACCGGCGAGGAGATCAAGCAGTACCGGGACATGATCATCGAGGATCTGCTGTCCGCCAAGGTCCTGCCCTGGAAGGCCAAAGAGATGGGCGTGGCGCTCACCGAGGAGAAGAAAGCGGAGGTGGCCCGGGAGGTGGAGGAGCTGGTGGCCGAATACGCCGCCGACTACCTGGACGACGCCAAAGCGGAGCTGGGCGAGGACGCCGGCGCCGCCGAGCTGGCGCTGAAGGCCCGGGAGATCCTGGAAAAGGACGTGGCGGACTACTTTGGCTATCCCTTCAGTCAGTGGCTGGAGGAGCTGACCGCTTCCTATGAGGAAAGCGCCCTGACGGAGCTTTTGCAGGAGGAGTTCAACAAGGGCGTCACCGTTTCCGAGGCGGACGCCAGGGCCTGGTTCGACACGGAGCTGGCCAATCAGAAGGAGAGCTTCGAGGAGGACTACTCCGGCTACAAGACCCAGGTGAATTCCTACCGGCTGGGCGATTCGGCGGTGCCCGCCCTGTACACGCCGGAGGGCTTCGGCCGCATGCAGATGATCACCTTCAACGTGGACCAGGAGGACAGCGCCGTCTATTCCGCCAATGAGCTGGAGATGACCGATTTGGAGGCGGAGTACGGAAAGCTGATCCTGCGGGACCTGGACGAGGACCGGCAGACGGAGATCCTGGTCCGGTACAAGGAGCTTCAGTCCCAGAACGCCGTTCTGCTCCAAAAGGACAGGGACAAGGCGGAGAAAGCCCGGGCCGACGCCCTCAAGGGCATGGATTTCACGGAGCTCTACAGCACCTACTCCCAGTTGGAGGGGAGCATGGGCTTCTATGGCTACGCCGAGGGCGACGAAAAGCGCACGGGCGTGGTGACCTTCTACACCAAGGAGCTGGACACGGAGTGGCCCCAGCAGGTTTGGGAAGCGGCCGTGGCCCTGAAGGAGGGGGAGGTTTCGGAGCTGGTGCAGGTGGAGGATTCCTTCTACCTCATCAAGCGCCTGGTTGACGTGCCCGCCGGGGCCGCCGCCTTTGACGACGACCCGGAAGCCTACACCGCCGCCGCCCTGTTTGACCGGCAGGCCGAGGAGTGGAACGCCGTCCAGGAGGACTGGCTCCACGAGGCCCGGAACGCCGCTGTGTTCTATGAAGATAATTATGCTGGCGTAGGACTGTAAGATACGATGTCTGATCGAGGTGGGGTTCGTCCCCACCTTTTTTGTATTTTTTAAAAAAAGCTATTGACTTTCCCCCTGGTGGAAGCTGTATAAAGAAATTGGAAAGGCGAGGGAAACGGCCATGAAGATTCAACAGGTGGAGGAACTGGTGGGCATCAGCAAGAAGAACATCCGCTTCTATGAGGCCGAGGGGCTCCTGTCCCCGGGCCGGGCCGAGAACGGCTATCGGGAGTACGGGCGGGCGGACGTGCTGCGGCTCCAACAGATCAAGCTCCTGCGGAAGCTGGCCGTGCCCATCGAGGACATCCGCTCGGTCCTGCGGGGGGAAGGGTCCCTGGAGGTTTGCCTCACCCGGCAGCTTCAAGTCTACGCCCGGCAGCGGGAGAGCCTCTCCGCCATGGAGGGCATGACCCGGGAGCTGCTGAGCCGCCCCGGCCTAAGCCTGGAGGGGCTGGACGCGGAGGCCTGCTTGGAGAAGATCGAAGGGCTGGAAAAGGAGGGACGCGCGTTTATGGATGTGTCGAAGCGGGACGTGCGACGCCAGCATCGCTTGCACCGCAAAAAGGCCACGGGGGCCGTGCTGGGGGCGGGGATCATCATCGCCCTGATCCTGCCCGCTCTGTTCATCATCCTGTGGGCCAACGGGCAGGAGCCCCTGCCGCCCTGGCTGCTGGCGCTGTTCATCATTATTCCGGTGGTGGTCATCGCCTGCGTGGTGGCGGTGCTCATTCAACGGATCAAGGAGATCAAAGGAGGAGAAGAAGATGAAGCTGCTCAGTATTGATTGTGTGCCCGGACAGCAGATCGAGGCCCTGGGCATGGTGAAGGGGGCCGTGGTGCAGACCAAGCACTTCGGCAAGGACTTTATGGCGGGATTGAAGACGCTGGTGGGCGGCGAGATCGTGGCCTACACGGAGATGCTCAACGAAGCCCGGCAGATTGCCGTCAAGCGCATGGTGGACGAAGCGAAGGCCCTGGACGCCGACGCCGTCATCGGCATCCGCTACGGCTCGGCCCAGGTGATGCAGGGGGCCGCCGAGGTGCTGGCCTACGGCACGGCGGTGAAGATCCTGGGGCCCGCCAAGGAAGGGACGGTGCGGCTGTGAGCGTTCCCACCCGGTCCATCGTCTGCATGGCCGTCGCCATGGTGTTCGCTTTCGGGCTGCCCTTCGCGCTGCTGTTCTACTATCGGAAGAAGGGGGCCCAGGCGCTGCCCTTCTTTGTGGGCTGCGCCGTGTTCGTGCTCTTTGCCCTGATCCTGGAAAGCCTGATGCACCAGCTGGTCCTAAAGACGCTGCCCGTGGGAGAGAAGATCATGGGTAATACCCTGCTCTACGCCCTCTACGGGGGCATGGCGGCGGGGGTCTTCGAGGAGACGGGCCGGTTCCTGGCCTTCCAAACCGTGCTGAAAAAGCGGCTGGACAACGACAGAAACGCCCTGATGTACGGGGCGGGCCACGGCGGGATCGAGGCCATTTTGCTGGTGGGCTTTGCCTATGTGAGCAACCTGGTTATGTCCGCCATGATCAACATGGGGCTCACGGACAAGCTGACCGCAGGGCTCTCCGGGGACCTGCTGACCCAGACCCAGGCCATCTTCGCCACCCTGACCGGCACCCCGCCCTGGACCTACCTGCTGGCCATGGTGGAGCGGTGTGTGGCCGTCACGATCCACATCTGCCTAAGTGTGCTGGTCTGGTTCGCTGTAAAAAAGCCGGGGAAAGGCTGGCTCTTCCCCCTGGCCATCCTCCTCCACACCGCCTTCGACGGCCTTATGGTGCTTCTGGCTGCCTCCCTGCCCCTCTACGCCGTGGAGGGCTGCCTGGTGGTCATGGCCCTGCTGCTGGCGGTCTTTGCGCGGCGCGTGTGGAAGCGGAACGCGACGGTATGAGGTCAATGCCCGCAGGGCAAATCATGGAGCCAGCTTTGCTTTGAAGCAAAGCGCAGCGAGAAATCATGGGCGTAAGCCCAAATCATGATGCGATGCCATAGCAGCATCGCATCAAATCATTTTTGACTTGTTTTCAGGATGATTTGCGCCTGTGGCGCATGATTTGACCTGCGGTCATGATTTGTCGACGCCGTACTACGGCATCGACATGATTTGCGCCTATGGCGCATGACGGGGCCTTAGCCCCAGATCCGGTACGCCATGAGAAAGTGCTCGGTCCAGTAGTTGGTGAAGATGCTGCCCCGCTTCACCACGCAGCCGCCGGAGCTGCTGGCGTCGATCATGCCGCCGCCGCCCAGGTAGATGCCCACGTGGCCCGTGGACTCGCTGCTGCCGGAGAAGACCAGGATGTCGCCCCGCTTGAGCTGGTCCATGCTTTCGATCCGGGTGTACTTGGAGCAGGTCCGCCAGCGGACGCTGGTCATGTAGCTGGGGTTGGCCCCCGCCTGCTTCAAACACCAGTAGACGAAGCCGGAGCAGTCGAAGCTGTCGGGACCCTTGCCGGCCCGCACGTAGGGGCAGCCCAACCGGCTCTCCGCGGCGGCGATCATGCCCTCGATGCCGCTGCCGTAGTTGCCCACGGGCTTGGAGGCCTTGGGCGTGGCCGTGGGGGCCGGAGTGGGCTCGGGCTCGGGGGCCGGGGTCTCCACCACGGGATCCGGCGTCGCTTGGGGCTGGGGCGCCGGGGTCTCCTCCGGGATGGGCTCGGGGGTCCCTTCCACGTAGATGATGTCGGGATTGGGCGCCCAGGTTTCCTCGGGCGCAGCCTCCGGCGTAACCTCCGGGATGGGCGCGGGCGTATAGGTCTCCGGGACCTCCGTGATCTTGGCCGTGGCCTTGGCGGTGGCTTTCGCCGTGGCCTTGGCGGTGGCTTTGGCCGTGGCTTTGGCCGTGGCCTTGGCGGTGGCTTTGGCCGTGGTCTTAGCGGTAGCCTTGGCCGTGGTCTTAGCGGTAGCCTTGGCGGTGGCTTTCGCAGTAGTCTTGGCGGTGGCTTTCGCAGTAGCCTTGGCCGTGGCCTTGGCGGTGACCTTCGCTGTGGCCTTTTCCGTGGCCCTGGCTGTGGGTCGAGGCGTGGCGGTGGGCCGGGGCGTGGGCGTGGGGGCAGGGACCACCGAATCGGACAGAAGCTTTTGCATGGTCTCGGGGCCCACCATGCCGTCGGCGGCGAGGCCGTTGCGGCGTTGGAAGTCCTCCACCGCCTGGGCCGTGGGGTCCCGATAGTTGCCCGTCACGTCGCTGAGCTTCATATAGCCGTATTTATAGAGCAAGCGCTGGATATTGAGCACGTCCTCCCCCCGATCGCCCAGGGTGAAGGCGTGGGTGGACACGTCGCCGCTGGTCAGCAGCGATACGGTCCCCGTGCCCAGATTCCCGTCGGCCAATAGGCCGGTGTCCTCCTGGAAGCGCTTGACGGCCATGGCGGTGAATCGGTTGTAGACGCCGTCGGGGGTGGTGACCAGATACCCCAGCTCCAGCAGCCGCTGCTGCCAGGAAAGGATCTGGTCGGACTTGTCCCCCAGGCGGAAGGTGTTGGCCACGGGGCTATCCCCGAAGAGGGTCTCCAGCACCGTGGAATCCACCGCGCTGCCGCTGCCCAGCCGGTTCATCACCCGGAACCGGTCCACGGCCTGGGCCGTCTCGGCCCCAAAGTAGCCGTCCGGCGCCATAGCCAGATACCCCAGCTCCACCAGCCGCTCCTGAATGCTCTCCACCTCGGGCCCCCGATCCGCGGGGAGCACGGCGTAGAGGACGGCGTTTTCGTCGTTCAGCTTCAAAAAGGTGTCCTTGTCGCAGAGACCCGTCTCCGGCAGGCCGTTGTGCCGCTGGAAGATGGAGATGGCGTTGGCGACGCCCATGCCATACACGTCCTCCGGCTGTTCAAAGTCCAAATACTCCAGCGTCATGAGCCGGATCTGGATGTCCAGCACGATGGGGGAGCGCATGCCCGTGCCGATCACGTCCCCGTTGAGGGGGTTCAAGGTGGGCGTGGGCGAGGGCTTCTCGGTGGGCACCGGCGAAGGCGTGGGGGAGGGCTTGGCCACGGGGGTGGGGGTCGTCTAGAGAGGCACGGCGGTTCGGCCCTGGGTCTCAGCGCTCGGCGTCACCCGAACCACGTGCTCGTTCCTATCCAGCTCCGGCTGCTCCCCCGC
>R21__coassemble_724_pt1 | contig 25828 bp, 20 predicted proteins | sample R21__metabat2_low_PE_052 | metagenome-assembled genome bin R21 | reverse complement strand
TGGTCTGGGTGAGAAGATTTGAACTTCCGGCCTCTTGAACCCCATTCAAGCACGCTACCAAACTGCGCTACACCCAGAAACACGCGGTCGTTCCTTCGACTTTGCCTATATTAGCATCGAGGCAGAAAAAAGTCAAGTCCTTTTTTGAGACGGTGTCTTTTTGCTCTTTGCAGCGATTTATGCACATTTTTTTCGGGATGCAGGGGCGGGGCGGAGACGATACGAAAGGAAATCCGGATAGTTGATAAAGAACGAAAAATATTCGTGATATTTGAATCGCTGATTGAAAATATTTATATTTCAGGGTATACTTAAGAAAAAAATACGGAGCGTGACCATCGTGGACAGAACGGATATCCAAATCCTTTCCTGCCTGCAGGAGAATGCCAGAATGAATGCTTCCGCCATTGCCGAGCGGGTGAACCTTTCCACCTCGGCAGTGATCGAACGCATGCGAAAGATGGAGAACAGCGGCTGTATCGAACGGTACACCGCTGTTTTTAGTGAAGCTTTCATGGGTCGGGACGTGTCCGCCTTTATTTCGGTCGGCATGGAGCATCCCAAATTCGTGGAGGGCTTCGTGCGCACCGTCAACGGTCACAAGGACATCATCCAATGCTACTATATGGCCGGCGATTTTGACTTTCTTTTGCACGTGGTGACCGCCTCCACCAGCACCCTGACCGACGTGCTGGAGGATATCAAGCGGATCCCCGGCGTCAGCATGACACGGACGCATCTGGTGCTGCGGACGGACAAGAACATTCTGTCTCCGCTGCCGGAAGCGACGAAATAATCAAATACTATAGGGAGGAAAAACAAATGATCATCGGTATCCCCAAAGAAATCATGCACGGCGAGCGCCGTGTGGCCGCAACCCCCGAGACCGTGGCGAAGTTCGTCAAGGACGGGGCCCATGTGCTGGTGGAGAAGGGCGCCGGCGTCGGCGCATTCTTTGCTGACGACGCCTACGCGGCGGTCGGCGCCGAGATGGTGGCGGACGTAGCCGATCTGTATCAGCGTGCTGACGTGATCCTGAAGGTCAAGGAGCCCCTGTTCAACGAGGAGAAGGGCTGCTCTGAGATCGACATGATGCACAAAGGCCAGTACATCATCACCTTCATCCATCCCGCCTCTCCCGTGAACCACCAGATGGTGAAGGACATGGCGGCAAAGGGCGTCATCGGCCTCACGCTGGACGGTGTGCCCCGCATCTCCCGGGCTCAGAACATGGACGCCCTCACGTCCATGAGCACCGTGGCCGGCTATAAGGGCATGCTGATGGCCGCCTCCGACCTGGAAAAGTTCATGCCCCAGATCTTCTGTGCCGTGGGCATGATCAAACCCTGCAACGTGCTGGTCATCGGCACGGGTGTGGCAGGCCTGCAGGCCATCGCCACCGCCAAGCGCCTGGGCGCCGTCACCTACGCCGCCGACATCCGTCCCGCTGCCGCCGAGCAGGCCAAGTCCCTGGGCGCCAAGCCCATCGAGCTGGGCGTTCCCGCCGAGGAAGCCATCGCTCCGGGCGGCTATGCTCTGAAGCTTCCCGACGCCACGCTGGAGAAGGAGCGCCAGGCCATTGCCCAGGTGCTGCCCAACATGGACGTGGTGTTCTGCTCCGCTCTGATCCCCGGCAAGCTGGCCCCCGTGGTCATCACCGAGGACATGGTCAAGACCATGAAGGAAGGCTCCGTCATCGTGGATATCGCCATCGACCAGGGCGGCAACTGCGCCATCACCCCGCCGGGCAGCCGCGAAGTGAAGCACGGCGTAGTCCTGGAGGGCATCAAGAACATCCCCGGCATGCTGGCCTCCAGCTCCACCTGGATGTTCGCCCAGAACATCTATAACCTGACCAAGTTCCTCACCCACGACGGCGAGATCCGTCTCGACATGAACGACGAGATCGTCAAGTCCATCCTGGTCACCCGGGACGGCAAAATCGTCCATGAGGGCGCCCTCGAGGCCATGGGCCTGAAATAAGGAGGTCGTCGTGCATCCGTTGATCCTTGTGGGCATCTTCGCGGTGTCCAGCGTCCTGGGGTACGTGCTCATCAAAAACGTGCCCAGCCTCCTGCACACGCCCCTCATGTCCGGTATGAACGCTCTTTCCGGCGTCACCGTGTTGGGCGCCATGATCGCTGTGGCCACCGCCGCTTATACGGGCAGCAAGATCCTGGCGGTCCTTGCCATCGCCCTCGCCATGCTCAACGTGGCGGGGGGCTTCCTGGTGACCCATCGGATGCTGCTGATGTTCGGCCATAAGAAGGAGAGGGAAGAATGACAGACGCCGTATACTACATTCTCTGTATCATTCTGGCCGGGCTGGTGCTGCTGGGCATCTCCCTGATGAGCAAGGTGAAGACCGCCCTGTGGGGGAATCTCCTTTCCTGCGGCTGCATGGCGGTGGCCATCGTGCTGACCATCGTTCGCTACGATTTCTCAGGCAAGTGGCTTTGGCTGCTGGTGGGCCTCGTGCCCGCCGCCATCGCCGGAGCCGTCCTGGCCAAAAAGGTGAAGATGATCGAGATGCCTCAGACCGTGGCCATGCTCAACGGCTTTGGCGGCGCAGCCTCCGCCCTGGTGGCGGCCGTCACCCTGACCGACGGGAAAGCCATCGGCGCCTTTGAGGCAGCCACCGCGGGCATCGCCCTCATCATCGGCATGGTGACGCTGCTGGGCAGCATTCTGGCCGCGGGGAAGCTGGCCAAATGGTTCAATCAGCGGCCCGTGATCCTGAAAGGGCATAAGACCCTGGTGATGCTTGCCGGCATCCTGGCCGTCCTTTGCATCCTGCCCCTGATCCTCTGTCAGGGGAACAATGGGCAGCTCATCCTGTACACGCTCCTCTGCGCGGCCCTGGCCGGTGCTTTCGGCTGGCTGTTCGTGCTGCGGGTGGGCGGTGCGGATATGCCCATCACCATTAGCCTCTTGAACTCCCTGTCCGGCGTAGCCGGCGGCATCGCGGGCATGGCCATCGGGGAGCCGCTGCTGGTGGCTGTGGGAGGCATCGTGGGCGCATCCGGCCTCATCCTCACCGAGGTCATGTGCCGGGCCATGAACCGGAAGCTGTCTGCCATCCTGACGGGCGCCACCACGGTCTCTGCCGTGCCTAAGGCAGAGGAGCCCACCCCCGCAAAGGAGCAGACGGAGCCCGCCTCAAAGGAGGCTCCCGTGGAGGAACCGGCCCCGGCCGTGGATAAGGCTGCCCAGGAGCAGAAGGTCTTTGAAGCCTTCAAGGCTGCCAGGAACGTGATCATCGTACCTGGCTACGGCATGGCCCTCTCCCAGGCTCAGTACGCGGTCAGGGAGCTGAAGGACGCCCTGGGAGCGAACGGCGCGCAGGTGCGCTTTGCCATCCATCCCGTGGCCGGCCGCATGCCGGGCCACATGAACGTGCTCCTCTGCGAGGTGGACATCCCCTATGAGGATCTCTATCAGATGGAGGATATCAACGACGACTTCAAGGCCGCGGACGTGACGCTGGTCATCGGCGCCAACGATGTCATGAACCCCGCCGCCAACACCGCCGAGGGCACGCCCATCTACGGTATGCCGGTGCTGAACGTGGGCGACTGCCAGAACGTGATCATCTGCAACTTCGATCTGAACCCGGGCTATGCCGGGGTGCCCAACCCCCTCTACGAGCGGAGCGAGGGCGTGGCGCTGCTCATCGGCGACGCCAAGGAGAGCCTGAACAGGCTTAAGGAAATGCTGTAGAGGAAATACGAGCGAGAGGATCGTCCGCTGAGGACGGTCCTCTCTTTCATCTTCCGTTTGTCGGCGTGACGTGCTATACTAAAGAAAAAAACAGGGGAGAAGTTCATATGCGTAAACTGTGGATTGATACCGATACGGCTTCCGACGACGCCGTGGCGCTTTTGATGGCCCTCAGGGAGCCCACCGTGCAGGTGCTGGGCATCGGCGTGGTCATGGGGAACGTCAGCTTGGAACGGGCGGTCCGCAACGCCCTCATCAGCGTGGAGCGGGCCGGGACCTACGCGCCGCCCGTGCATGCGGGTGCAAGCAAGCCCCTCTACCGGGACACGGATTTTGCCGTGGTCTGCCACGGGGTGGACGGCCTTTCCGACAGAGGATATCCCGACCCTGTTTTGAAAGTCGCGCCAGGCAACGCCGTGGACGCCATGCTCCAATGCGCCCGGGAGAACCCCCACGAGGTGGAGCTGGTCACCCTGGGGCCTTTGACCAACGTGGCCATCGCCGCCTTCCGGGACCCGGAAAGCTTCCGTCTGTTCAAATCCGTGACCATCATGGGCGGGGCTCTCCGCATGCCGGGGAACTGGAGCCCGGTGGCGGAGTTCAACGTCATCGTGGATCCCGAGGCGGCCGAGGCGGTGTTCCATGCCGGGACGCCGGTGATCCTGGCCCCCTTTGAGATCTGCACCGGGGAGAGCCTGTTCCTTCAGGAGGATCGGGACAGGCTGGCCGCGGCCTCCGAAACGGGCGCCTTTGCGGTGGACTGCAACAAGGTCCTCATCGAATACGGCAAGCGGCTGGGGCTCAACGGCCTGTGCCTCGCTGACCCGGCGGCCATGGCGGTGGTCCTGTGGCCCGAGATCGTTCAGGAAAAACAGGAGACCTATCTGTGCGTGGAGACGGCAGGGAAGTACACCACCGGCATGGTCATATATGATTATATCGACCATCTCCATCGTCCACACAACGGCACCGTGATAGAGCGCATTGACGGACCGGCCTTCAAGGAACGGACGATCCGCTGCCTGTCCAAATAAAAATATATTTCATTTTTTTGCCGATTGTATGGGAAAAAAGTATTGACAGTAAGGGGTTTTTTGATACAATAGCACCCGCGTCCGACCTCCATGTCGGAGCGTAGATACAGTATTCATAGTCTGCCCGCTGGCGGCAGGCAGATGGATGAAAACATCGGTGCGCATATATGGCTTTTCGATCTTCTCCTCCAGTTGATCGCTCAATCATCGGTGCGGGCCCTGCGCCCGCTTCTGAAGTGGATCGAAAGCATTGCTGCGTACCGATGTTTTTGTACGCTTATTTTGGCCTTGACGGTTAAGGACGGAAAAAAGTATACTGTGTATACAGGAGGAAGCAAATCCCTCACATCCAGCATACTGTGCACACAGGAGGCAGGCATCATGAAAAAGACCATTATCACTATCAGCCGTGAATTCGGCAGCGGCGGCCGCACCATCGGCCATCAGGTGGCCGAGAAGCTGGGCTATCCCTACTATGATAAGGAGCTCATCAAGACCGTGGCGGAGAAGACTGGCTTCGATCCCAACTATGTGGAGGAGTACGGGGAGTATTCCCCGGGGAAGTCCCTGTTGTCGCTTTTGTCCTCCTACACCGGCGCACACGGCGCCATGGGCGGCATGAGCGTCTACGATTTTCTCTACGTAGTCCAGCGCAAGGCCATCTTGGAGGTGGCGGAGGAGGGCCCCTGCGTCATCGTAGGCCGGTGCGCCGACTATATCCTGAAGGACAGGCCGGACGCGCTCCATGTGTTCATCCATGCGGACGAGTCTTTCAAGGCGGAGCGCATCGTGCGGCTCTACGGCGAAAGCGAAAAAAAGCCGGAGGAGCGGCTCAAGGAAAAGGATACCAAGCGCTCTGTGAACTACAAGCACTTCACGGACCGGACCTGGGGTGACTGCAAGAACTACGACCTGTCCCTCAACAGCGGCAAACTGGGCATCGAGCGGTGTGTGGAGCTGATCGTCCAGTTAGCCAACGAAGATTGATCATAAGAAACCGACTCGGAAGGGCCGGTTTTTCAATTTGCCAAAATGCGTGGTTTCCAGTTGAAAAATGGATGGAAGTATGATACACTACACTTGATTGTGGAAACACAAAATCAAATAGGAGGAAGACTATGAACAAGAAAGTATTTGCCTGTCTGCTGGCCCTCGTGATGCTGCTGGGCCTGGTTGCAGTGCCCGCCGCCGTTAAGGCCGAGGGTGAGGAAGCGAAGGACATCGTGATCCTCTACACCAACGACGTGCACTGCGGCATCGTCGATGGCTTGGGCTATGCGGGCGTTGCCCGCGTGAAGGCCGCCTTTGAGGCCGCCGGTAAGGAAGTCATCCTGGTGGACAACGGCGACGCCACCCAGGGCGATGTCATCGGTACCCTCAGCAAGGGCGAAGCCATCGTGGAGCTTATGAATGCGGTCGGCTACGACGTGGCCACCATCGGCAACCACGAGTTCGACTACGGCATGGAGCAGTTCAACAAGAACGTGTCCCTGGCGAAGTTCCAGTATGTCTGCTGCAACTTCCTCAACGACAAGGGCGAAGCGGTTTTGAAGCCCTACACCATCGTCGAGAAGGCCGGCAAGAAGATCGCTTTCGTGGGCATCGACACGCCCGAAGCGTTCACCAAATCCACGCCCGTCTATTTCCAGGATGGGGAAGGCAACTTCATCTACTCCTTCTGCGAAGGCAATAAGGGCCAGGACCTCTATGACAAGGTCCAGGAGACTGTGGACGCCGTCCGTGCCGAAGGCGCTGACTACGTGATTGCCCTGGCCCACCTGGGCATCGACTCTCAGAGCTCCCCCTGGATGTCCACCGAGGTCATCACCAACACCACCGGCATCGACGCCATGCTGGACGGCCATTCCCACTCCGTCATCTCCGGCGAAGCGGTGAAGAACAAGGACGGCAATGAGGTCATCCTGACCTCCACCGGCACCAAGCTGGACAACGTCGGTATCTTCACCATCGACGGCGAGGGCAAGATGTCCTCCATGCTCCTCGATGCCGATGCCATCAAGTTCATGGATGCCGTGGGCGCCCTCACTGAGGACAACGGCGCCGGCGAGGCCGTGGCGGCCGCCATCGCCAAGAATGAGGAGCTGGTGAACACCGTGGTGGCCAAGACCTCCGTCACCCTGACCACCACCGATCCCGTGGCCGTGGACGAGAAGGGCAATGCCATTCGTATCGTCCGCAGCCAGGAGACCAACCTGGGCGATCTGTGCGCCGATGCCTATCGTGCCATGGGTCAGGCCGACATCGCGTTCGTGAACGGCGGCGGCATCCGCGCCAACATCAACGAGGGCGACATCACCTACGGTCAGATCATCAAGGTCCATCCCTATGGCAACGCCCTGTGCGTGGTGGAAGCCACCGGTCAGGAGATCCTGGACGCCCTGGAACTGTCCGTGTGCAGCCTGCCCGGCGAGTCCGGCGGATTCCTCCACGTTTCCGGCCTCAAGTTCTCCGTGGATATGAACGTCGATTCCACCGTAGTCAAGGATGAGAAGAAGATGTTCGTGGAAGTGGCCGGCGATCGCCGGATCAAGGACGTGGAGGTCCTCCAGGAGGACGGCACCTACGCCCCCATCGATCCCAACAAGACCTACACGCTGGCCTGTCACAACTACCTGCTGCGGGATATGGGCGACGGCTACACCATGTTCGCTGACAACAACTTCCTGTCGGAGGATGTCATGCTGGACAACCAGGTGCTCATCAACTACATCGTGGACGTGCTGGGCGGCACCGTGGGCGCTGACTACGTTGATCCCTACGGTCAGGGCCGTATCAACATCATCCCCAAGGCGTAAGCCTACCATCTGTGATCCAAGAGGCGGCGGGGCAAAACCCGCCGCCTTTTTCCTGTGCGCCATTGACAGAAGAGGACGAAAATGGTAGTATAGCTTGCAAAATGACCGAATGACAGGAGAGAGAAACATGCCTGCTTGCTTTACATCCGAATCCGTGACCGGGGGACACCCGGACAAGCTCTGCGATAAGACCGCCGACGCCATCCTGGACGCCATCCTCAGTCAGGACCCCGCGGCCCGGGTGGCCTGCGAGGTGACGGCCAACACCGACCACATGCACATCATGGGTGAGATCACCAGCACGGCCCAGGTGGACTATGAGGCCATTGCCCGCCGGGTGATCCGGAAGACCGGGTACACCGAGCCCGGTCGGGGCTTTGACTGCGACACCGCCGTCATCGACGTGGATCTGAACCATCAGTCCCCTGACATCGCCATGGGCGTAGACAACGCGGACCCCCTGGAGATCGGCGCGGGGGACCAGGGCATGATGTTCGGCTATGCTTGCCGGGAGACGGATAACTATATGCCTCTGCCCATCGAGCTGTCCCACCGGCTCACTCGGCGACTGGAGATTCTGCGCCGTGACGGGACGCTCCCGTTCCTGCTCCCGGACGGCAAGTCCCAGGTGACGGTGGAGTATAAGGACAACGCGCCCCGCCGGATCCTCGCCGTGGTCCTGTCCGCCCAGCATAAGGAGAGCATCGACATCGAGACCCTGCGGGAGGTTCTCAAGGAGCAGGTGATCCTGCCCGCCCTGCCCAAGAACATGCTGGGGGATTGGACGGAGTTCTTCATCAACCCCACCGGCCGCTTCGTGGTGGGCGGTCCCGCGGGGGACACGGGCCTCACCGGCCGCAAGATCATCGTGGACACCTACGGCGGCTATGCCCGGCATGGCGGCGGCGCCTTCTCCGGCAAGGACCCCACCAAGGTGGACCGTACCGGCGCCTACATGGCCAGGTATCTGGCGAAAAACATCGTGGCCGGGGGGTACATGGATCGCTGCGAGGTCCAGCTTTCCTATGCCATCGGCGTATCCAGGCCCACCAGCATCCGCATCGAGGACTTCGGCACCGCCCATATCAACGACGTGGGCGCCCTGAAGGATCACATCATGGACACCGTGGATTTGAGGCCCATGGCCATCATCAACCGGTTCGGCCTGCGCCGCCCCATCTACTCCAAGCTGGCTGCCTACGGGCACTTCGGCGAGAACGCCAAGGACATGCCCTGGGAGCGGCTGGATCTCTCGATCTAAAGAGCAGCATCTCAAAACGCAAAAAGCACCGCAAGCGAGCGGTGCTTTTTACCTGCGCATCATCCCTTCCGCCGCCGGATCAAGCAGACGAAAAAGCCGATCATCAACAGCAGGGGAGGGAGAGCATACCAAAGGAGTCTGATCGGCGGTTGCGCCGCTGCGGTGGGCTCCTCCTGCAGCTCCTGTACGGCAGCCGCCGTTTCTCCGGCGGAGGGCAGAGGTCGCTGCTCCATCTGCAGAATGGGGGCGGGGGTGGGGGTGGGGTCCGGCTCCAGCCCGTATTGGAACACCAACGGCAGGGTGAACAGCAGTTGATTCGCATAGAAGTAGGAGACCTCACCCGCCGGGTCACCGGCGTGGACAGGCACGGATACCTCCGGCTGCGACACCTGGGCCCAGACCTGCCCCGTGGATTGCAGAGCCAGCCGCGCCGGCAGATACATGGATACCACGGCGTCCACATCCGCGACGATGGTGGGCACGGAGCGGCTTTCCTCTCCCTTCTGTACGGTGGCGGAGAATACCACGGGCAACCCTTCCCCTTGCAGGGTGCGGACGTTCACCAGAGGGAAGAGGTAGGAATACCCGTATTCAAAGAGAGCCTTGGCTTCCACAAACCGATTGGCGATGATCTTGTCATATTTTGTACCGCTGGTGCCGGAGGTGGACACCTTGTCGCCCAGCAGCACACAGACGAGCGTCACGCCGCTGTAGCGGGCCATGGCCATATAGGTGCGCCCGGCGGCGTTGGTGCTGCCCGTCTTGCCGCCGATGCACCAGGGGTACAGGGCGGAGACCTTCGTGTAGTCCCCGGGCTTTGGGTCGTTCACAAGCCGGTCTATGTTCCGCACACTGATGACGCGGCCCTTCGCCTGCTCCTTTATATCGTAAAATTGAGTGGTCAGCATGGCGCAGAGCGTCTCGTTTTTGGCTGCCGCCGCACCGAGGATGGCAAGATCCCGTGCAGTGGTATACATATCGTCGTCATGGAGGCCCGAAGCGTTGGTGAAGTGGCTGTTATTCATGCCCAGCTCCCGGGCTTTTTCGTTCATGAGCGCCGCGAAACCTTCCTCCGAACCGCCCACCTGCTCGGCCACGGCTTTGGCGGCGTCGCAGCCGGAGGGGAGCAGCATCCCGTACATGAGGTCCAGGAGCCTATAGACCTCGCCCTCCTTGACGCCGATCTTGGCGTTGGCGCTGGACAGCTTCACCGCGTAGGCGGAGATGGTCACCAGATCCTCCATATTTCCCTTTTCCAGGGCCACCAGAGCGGTGAGCACCTTGGTGATACTGGCGGGGTAGGCTTTTTCGTCCGCGTTCTTTTCAAGACCGTTCACACTGACGGTGGGATCGTCGCCGGTGGACAGGATCACGTTTTGTTCGGGGAATTTCGACAAATCCGGCTTATCCGCGGCAAGGCTGGCGGGCGATAGAACGACGAACGCCGTCACCGCGGCAAGCAGGGCCGCGAGACGGCGAAAATGCTTTCCATATCCCAGTGTCATCATCTTTCCCGATCCCGCTCCGCGGCCCGCTGGCGGGCGATGCGTTCCTGCTGCATCCGCTTCCGGCGGCGGGCGGCGGCCTTCGCCTTGCGGCGCTTCTCCCGGCGGATACGCGCCACCACCATGAACGCTCCAAAGGCGATCAGCACCACCGCGAACAGGACTGCCAGCGCGATGAGGATGGTCCTCTTGAGGTTGCTTACCTTCACCGGTTCGCCGGTAAGGGTGGAGGCGGTGCCCATAAGGGGCGCGCCAACGGAGACCTGGGGCTGCTGAACGGCATCCACCTCAGGTTGGACGGGGTCGCTGTTCAGAATCCCTTCCTTTACGTCCCGATCGGCATAGAGGTTGGAGGTGAACAGGACGGAATCGCCCACCTTATACTCCACCGTGCCCACCACGTCCCCGGCGTTGATGGGGGCCACCAGGGTGCCGATCTTCGTTTCGGCCAGGGTAGCGATGTTCTCGGTCAGCTGGGCCAAAAAGGGCTTCATGAGCTGGAGCTGCTGGGTGGCGTCCAGCCGGGGGGACACGGTGATATGCCCGTTCTCCGGGTCGTTTTTGGCCGCGTTCTGCACATCGCAGGGGAAGGACACAGGCATGCCCATGTCGATGAGGTCCTGAACGGTAAGCAGCTGGGACATCTGCTTGAAGCCATAGTCGAACAGAGCAATGGCGTCCTGGAACCGCTGGGCGTTGTAGGGGTCCTTGGCCTTGGCGTTCATGTTGGGGGACTTGTCCAGGTATTCCTGGTCGTCCAGCGTGCCGCCCAGGAGTACGGCGATCAGCGTGACGCCGCCGCGAGAGGCCGCCGCGATGAAGCACTTGCCCGCCGCGTTGGTGTCGCCGGTTTTGACGCCGATGGCGTCGGGGTAGAGGCAGCTGATGGGCGTATAGGTGCCGTCAGACTCCGCGTCGATGAGGAGCCGGTTGGTGTTCTGCAGCGTGATGGTCACGCTGCCGCTGGTATCGGTGCAGGTGTAGCTGGTGGTGGCCACGATCTGCCGGAAGGTATCGTTCTGCAATGCCCAGGCGGTGAGCAGGGCCATGTCCCGGGCGGTGGAATAGTGCTCCTTGTTGTCCTTGCCGTGAACGGTGACAAAGTGGGAGTGGGTCATGCCCAGCTCCGCCGCCTTGTCGTTCATGAGCTTGGCGAAGGCCTTGGTGGACCCCGCCAGATGCTCCGCGATGGCGATGGCGGCGTCGTTGCCGGAGGGGAGCATGAGCCCGTAGAGAAGGTTACGAATGGTCCACTTCTGGCCTGCCTCCAGGCCCATGAGGGAGTTGTATTTCTTGTTGAAATTGACGGCGTTGTCGGAGACGGTGGCCTCCTCGTCCAGCCTTCCCGATTCGATGGCCAGCATGCAGGTGAGGATCTTGATGGTGCTGCCCGTGGCGCACTGCTCGTCGGCGTTCTTCTCGATGCCGTAGAGGGCGGTGGTGGGGTCGCTGGCGTCCACCAGAATGGCATACCGCTCCCGCAGGGACCCCAGATCGAAATCATCCGCATGGGCCGCGGGGGCAGGCAGCAGCAGGATCACAAAGAGAAGAGCCAGAAGAGTAGAAATCACATTTTTACGCATATATATACACCTCTACGGGAAAAAGCATGGCATAAGTTTACCCCCCTGACCCTGTCCCTGTCAATGGCATGGAGGTCAAACTTTTGTGCCGTAAAAATGAATATTTTATTACCAGCGTCGAGCGGCGCTGTCCCCGTTGACGAATCGTGCCTGAAGATCGTTTCCGTCGAGCAGGATCAGGGCGCAGCTTTCCACGGACCCGCCCCGGGGCCGGGAGAGGGAGCCGGGATTCAGGAAGAGCCGGGGCCCGTCGGCGGAGAGATCGGGCACGTGGGTGTGGCCGTAGAGGACCATGTCCGCGCGTACCTCCTCGCTCCGGTACAGCAGGGCGCTCATGGAGTAATACTGATGCCCGTGCAGGAGCAAAAACCGCTTCCCGCCCAAATCAACCGTCCGTTCCAACGGCGCGTCCGAGCGAAAGTCGCAGTTGCCGCGAACGGCATAGGCGGGGCAGGAGAAGAGCTTTGCCAGCTTCTCGCCGTCGGCGGCGTAGTCCCCCAAATGAAACAGACAGTCCAGAGGCGACAGACTGTCAAAGAAACGCCTGGCGCCCGAGATATCCCCATGGGTGTCGGAGAAGACGCCGATCCTCATTTGGCGGCGGTCTCCGCGTTCAGGGCCTTGCGCAGGGCGTCCAAAGCCGCCCGCCGGTGGCTGACGCTGTTCTTCTCCGCACCGGTCAGCTCCGCAAAGGTCTTTTGAAGGGGCGGATAAAAGAAATACGGGTCGTAGCCGAAGCCGTTTTCCCCGGCGGGCCCGCGCAGGAGCATGCCCTCCGCCTTGCCCTCCGCCACCAGCACGGGCCTTCCTTTGCGGGCCAGGGCCACGCAGCAGGTGAACCGGCAGGTCCGCTCCCCATCGGGCACGTCCTTCATGTTCTCCATGAGCAGGGCGTTGTTGGCGTCGGTGTCGTGGCCCTCCCCGGCGTAGCGGGCGGAATAGACCCCCGGCGCCCCGCCCAGGGCGTCCACGCAGAGCCCGGTGTCGTCCGCCAGCGCGGCGTCAAAGCCGCTCTTCTCCAGGATTTCGGTGGCCTTCTTCACGGCGTTGTCCCGGAAGGTCTTGCCGTCCTCCACCACGTCGATGTGGAGCCCCGCTTCCCCCATGGTCACCATCTGGTCGAAATAGCCGGAGAGAATCTCCTCGATCTCCCGGACCTTGTGAGCGTTGTTGGACGCGATCAAAAGCTTCATACCTGTTTTTCCTCTGTTCCTTTTTTCAGTGTGTGGATCAAATCCGGATCGGGTGTGATCAACAGTGTTCGCTGGTTGGTGAAGATGACGAACCCGGGCTTGCTGCCCGAAGGCTTCTTCACGTACCGCCTGGCCACATAGTCAACGGGCACGTTGACCCCGTTTTTCTGGCTGCTGAAATGGACGGCCAGGGTGGCCGCCTCCAGCAGGGTCTGCCTGTCCGGCATGCCCTTAGAATCCACGATCACATGGGACCCGGCGGCGTCCTTCACGTGGAGCCACAGGGCGTCCGGCGGGGCGCTGCGGGTGAGTCGGTCGTTCTGCTCGTTGTTCTTGCCCACATAGATGGACAATCCCGCGGAAGACAGAAAGTGGAGCGGCATGGACTTGGTCGCCCTGGGCTTGGGAGCGCCCTTGCCGGGGGCGGGGCGAATGTATCGCTCCCGGATCAGCTCCTGCCGGATCTCGGCAATATCCTCCCCGTTCTCGCAGGTATGGAGGGAAAGCAGCAGACCTTGCAGGTACAGCTGTTCTTCCCGGAGCTTACCCATCTCGCCCTCGGCGTAGGAGCGGGCGGCCTTCAGCTTCTGATAGCGCTTAAAGTACCGGGCCGCGTTCTCCGGCACGGACAGGGCGGGATCCAGCTTCACGGTGACCTTTATGGGCGGAAATTCATAATAGTTTTCCACGGCCACGCTGTCCGACCCCTTGGGCCGCTCCCCGTGAAAGCCCAGCAGCAGCTCGCCGCAGAGCCGGAGCCGCCCCTCTTCCTCCTCGCTCAGGAGGTCGTTGGAAAAGGCGCAGATCTTGTTTTCACACCGCTTCAGGGCGTGTTCCAGCGTGGCCCGAAGGGACCCGGTCTCCCGCAGCATACGGATACGCATGTCCCGTTCCCGATACCAGGCGTCGTAGCAATCCGACAGGGTGGGGAAGGGGACGGCGTCGTTTCGCCCAACGGGCCGGAAGGGGGCGGGGCCCATGCCCGGCACCAGGGTGGGGGAGAGCTGGCCGGCCTTCAGCGCTTGCAGCGTATCAAAGAGGTGTTGCTCCCGTTGAGGCTCCGACAGGCTCTCAGGCAGCAGCAGAAAAGCGATCTGCCTTGAGATGCCCATATACCCGTTCATCAATGTCCGGGGGGAATCTACCGCATTCAGCTCTTCCAAAGTGGCATCCAGCGGGTTTCGCTTCCCCTGGGGCGGCAGGGCTGCATATTTCACGTTGGGCAGGCACACCCTGAGGGCCTCAGCCCCCACGCCGATGTGACGCAGGCAGTCCAGGATGACATCGTTCTCGTCCAGCAAAAAGGCGTTGCCGTGCTTGCCCATGAGCTCCACCACCAGGGCGCAGACCGTTTCGTCCATAAGCTCGTCTCGGCCGGAGAAGCAGAAGCGCACCGTCCGATCCAGGCTCGATTGCTCCATCTTCGTGATCCGGCTGCCCACAAGCCGCTTTCTTAGCAGCATGCAAAAGGCGGGCGCGGCGGCGGGATTCTCCGCCGTGTCCCTGGTGAGGGCGATGCGCCCGTTCTCGTTATGGATGTTTATGAGGAGCTTCACCCGTCCGCAATCCCCACCGTGGCAGGAGAGCAACAGCGTATCCTTGTCCGGCTGCTGCACCTTGTCCACCCGAGCGCCTAAAAGGCCCCGGATCTCCCACAGCATGGCGTGGAGGGAAAGACCGTCCATGGCCATAGATAGTACCTCACTTACCTATAAAAAACGGCCCTCTTTCGTGAAGGAAAGGGGCCGCACAGAATCTATACGTTTGGGGTTAATTGGCGGACGCGCGCTTGCCGGCCAGCTGAGCCTTCTTGTGGTTGGCGGCATTCTTATGGATGACGCCCTTGGCAGCTGCCTTATCGACGGTGCTCACGGCTTTGAGATAAGCACACTCGGCGGCGTTCTTATCCTCACCCTGGAGAGCTTCGTCAAAGCGACGCAGGGCGGTCTTCAAAGCGGACTTATCCTCGCGGTTGCGAAGATTCTCCTTCTTATTGGTGCCTGCACGCTTCATAGCAGATTTGATGTTTGCCACAGCATTTACCCCCTATAGATAATTGTCCTTTACACGAACCATGTTATTATACTAAAAGACTTTCAAAAATGCAAGCCCCTTTTTTCAGTATTTTCACAGGAATTTTCACCATGGCTGGACAGGGGGATCGGCCTGGGGTATACTCAAGCTGACTTTCTAAAAGACAGAACCGGGCAGAAAAGGACAGGACAGGGGGCCCCGGTTTGGGATAGAATGGGGCCATGCAAGGAAAGGAAGCGACGGAGATGGACTGGCTCACCTGCATACGAACAGCTATCGCCTATATGGAGGAACACCTTGCCGAGGACATCGGCGTGGCCGATGTGGCGGAACAGGTCTATATTTCCCCCTTCTTTCTGCAGCGGGGTTTCTCCGTCATGACGGGCTGCGGCCTGGGGGAGTACCTGCGGAACCGGCGGCTCTATGAAGCGGCCAGGGAATTGCAGAACACTGAAGACAGGGTGATCGACATCGCCTTTCGCTATCTCTATGACTCGCCGGAGAGCTTTGCCAAGGCCTTTTCCCGCTTCCACGGCGCCACGCCCTCCCAGGTCCGCGCTGGGGCGTCGCCCATCCGCGTGTTCCTTCCCTTGCGCATCAATCTTACCGTACAAGGAGGTCAGCAAATGGATTTTAAAATCACCCCCATGTTCCCCTTCAAGGTCATCGGCTTTCAGCGGGAGTTCGACTACGAAAATTCCTATCGGGAGATACCCCTCTTTTGGGACGAGATATGCGCCAAATACGCCGCCAGCGTCTATGCCGGGAATGCTCCCGCCAACCCCTATGAGCAGGCGTTGGTGGACAACTGCATCGGCGAATACGGCGTGTGCATCGACGATATCCCGGGCGGCAGGTTCCGGTATCTCATCGCTGGGAAGTACACGGGCGGCCCGGTGCCCGAGGGCATGGCGGTCTATGAGTTTCCCCGGGGCGACTGGGCGGTGTTCAACTGCGTAGGCCCCATTCCGGAGTCGCTGCAAGCCCTGAACACGCGAATCTTTCAGGAGTGGCTGCCCGGGAATCAGGACTACGAGCTCTGCGGCAACGCCACCGTGGAGTGGTATGACTGCGTCAACGGGGAGAAGGATGACCCGGATTACCGCAGCGCCATCTGGGTGCCCGTGAAACGGAAGTAAGCGAGGTATTCTCTGAACCGAATGGAGCCTGCTGTCAACAAGCGGGCTCTTTTTATAGTTCAAGTTCCGTCTTGTGTTCGAGGGCGTATCCATATATACTTATATCAACACTTCATTACGGGACGGAAGGAGACAACTATGCAGCCCATCGAGCAAAAGGATATCTTGAACTACCGTTTTCTGTCGGACCCCCGATACAATCCCGCCCACACCCGGGCGGCCTTTGTGGTCTCCACGGCCAATGAGACGGAGAACAGCTACGAATCCCGACTTTGGCTTTATGAGAACGGGGCGACAAAGCAGCTCACCGACCTGGGCAAGGAGCGGGGCTACGTCTGGCTGGACGACGATCGGCTCCTGTTCCCCGCCGTGCGCTCCGCCGCGGAGAAGAAGCGGGCGGAAGCAAAGGAAACGTTTACTTCCTTCTATGTGCTGGATCTCAACGGCGGCGAGGCCCTGCCCTATTTCACGGTGTCCTTCGGCGTCGGCGAAGTGAAGGTCCTGGACGAGAAGCGGTTTTTGGTGATCGGCGCCATGGATAAGGCGCATCCGGACCTGTACGCCGCGGACGAGGAGGCCCGCAAGGCCGTTCAGAAGGAGCGGGAGGACAACAAGGACTATGAGGTCTTCGACGAATCCCCCTTCTGGCACAACGGCGCGGGGGTGGTCAACGGCCAGCGCCGGCGGCTGTTCCTGGTCACCCTGGACCCGCTGACCGTCACGCCCCTCTCCGGTCCCCAAGAGGACATGGGCGGCTTCACGGTTCTGGGCGACGAGGTGTTCTATGCGGTCCAAAACCGCGGCCCCAAAATGCTGCTCAAGGAGTTTACCCTCAAAGCCCGAAACCTAAATACCGGCGAAATTCGGGAGGTGCTGCACACCGATTCCTTCATGCTCTCCCGGCTCGAGACCGTGGGGAACAGGATCCTGGTCTTCGGCGGCGAGGGCAAGCGCTACGGCCTCAACGAAAACGACTATGTGTACGAGTTGGACACCGACGCCGGGGAGATGAAGCTTCTGTTCCCGGCGGAGCACAGCCTCTATAACAGCGTGGGCAGCGACTGCCGCCTGGGGGGGGGCCGGGAGGCGGTGGCGGTGGGGGACAGCCTCTACCACCTGACCACCCGGGGCGGGGACGCCCTTCTCTATCGCCTGGACCCGGACGGCAGGTCCACCCCCGTGTTCACCAAGCCCGGGGCCATGGACAGCTTCGATATAGCGGACGGCAAGGCCCTCTGTGTGGGCCTCTACGACATGGGCCCCCAGGAGCTGTATCTCTGCGACCTTGCCACCGGGGAAGCGCAGCGCCTCACCGACTTCAACGGGCCCGCTCTGGCGGACCGGTACGTGGCCCAGCCCGAGCCCCTGTCGGTGCAGAGCGAGGGCCTGACCATAGAGGGCTGGGTGCTCAAACCAATCGACTATGACCCCGCCAAGCGCTATCCCGCCGTCTTCGACATCCACGGCGGCCCCAAGACCGTCTACGGTCCCGTGTTCTACCACGAGATGCAGTACTGGGCGGGGAAGGGCTATTTCGTCTTCTTCTGCAACCCCAAGGGCAGCGACGGCGGCGACAACGCTTTTGCGGACATCCGGGGCGGCTACGGGGACGTAGACTATAAGAACCTGATGGACTTTGCCGATGCGGTCCTCAAAGCCTATCCCGCCATCGACCCCAATCGCGTCTGCGAGACCGGCGGCAGCTACGGCGGCTTCATGACCAACTGGATCATCGGCCACACGGACAGGTTCTGCTGCTGCGCCTCTCAGCGGTCCATCTCCAACTGGCTTAGCTTCTGCGGCGTGTCCGACATCGGCGGCTACTTCGCGCCCGACCAGACCGCCGGGGACCTCTACGACGACCCTGCCGCCCTCTGGGCCCAGTCGCCCCTCAAATACGCCAAAAACGTGAAGACGCCCACCCTGTTCATCCACTCCGACGAGGACTACCGCTGCCCCCTGGAGCAGGGATTGCAGATGTTCTCCGCCCTCATCGACCGGGGCGTCCCGGCGCGCCTGTGCCTCTTCCACGGGGAAAACCACGAGCTCAGCCGCTCCGGCAAGCCCCTCCACCGCCTCCGCCGCCTCAAAGAGATCACCGACTGGTTCGACAAGTATAGCGCTGAAGGCTGAAATATGTGAGATCCGGCGACATGCGCGGTGGATCTCACACCATGCAGGGGCCGCCGCCCGGTAAACCGTATGGTTTATAGGCGGACCCTGGAAGCGAAGCGAATGCGGAGCCCAGGCCAGGGAAACAACTGGTTTCCCTGGCCTGATTTCACAACTTCGTTGCATTTTCCAGCATATGGATTGCTTGACAGGGATAGAATCGGTGTTATAATAGGTTCCAGAAATTAGCACTCGGGAAGTTTGAGTGCTAAATATATGACAGGAGGCAGTATAGATCATGCAACTGAAACCTTTAATGGACCGGGTGGTCGTGAAGCAGGTGGAGACGGAGGAAGTCAGCAAGGGCGGCATCATCCTCACCAGCGCGGCGAAGGAGAAGCCCCAGTTCGCGGAGGTCATCGCGGTGGGCCCCGGCGGTATGGTGGACGGCAAGGAAGTCGCCATGCAGGTCAAGGCGGGCGATAAGGTGGTATACAGCAAGTATGCCGGCACCGAAGTGAAGCTGGACGACGAGGAGTTCGTCATCCTCAAGCAGAACGACATTCTGGCCATCGTGAAATAAGGAGGAGATAAGCTATGGCAAAGCAGTTGAAATACGGCGAGGAAGCCCGCAAAGCTCTGGAGAGCGGCCTCAATCAGTTGGCCGATACCGTTAAGATCACCCTGGGGCCCAAGGGCCGCAACGTGGTCCTGGAGAAGAAGTTCGGCGCGCCCCTCATCACCAACGACGGCGTGACCATCGCCAAGGAGATCGAGCTCGAAGACCCCTTTGAAAACATGGGCGCCCAGCTCGTGAAGGAAGTCGCCACCAAGACCAACGACGTGGCCGGCGACGGCACCACCACCGCCACGCTGCTCGCTCAGGCCATGGTCCACGAGGGCCTTCGCAACGTGGCCGCCGGTGCCAACCCCATGGGCATCCGCCGGGGCATCGAAGCCGCCGTCACCGAGGCGGTGGAGGGTCTCAAGGCCCACAGCAAGAAGGTGGAGACCAAGCAGGAGATCGCCCAGGTGGCCTCCATCTCCGCCAGCGACAAGCGCATCGGCGAGCTCATCGCCGACGCCATGGAGAAGGTGGGCAACGACGGTGTCATCACCGTGGAAGAGGGCAAGACCATGAAGACCGAGCTTTCCGTGGTGGAAGGCATGCAGTTTGACCGGGGCTATTGCTCCGCCTACATGGTCACCGACACCGACAAGATGGAAGCGGTGCTGGACGATCCTTACATCCTCATCACTGAGAAGAAGATCAGCAACATCCAGGACATCCTGCCCATTCTGGAGCCCATCGCCCAGAGCGGCAAGAAGCTCCTCATCATCGCCGAGGACGTGGAGGGCGACGCGCTGGCCAACCTCATTCTCAACAAGCTCCGCGGCGTCTTGAACTCCGTGGCCGTCAAGGCCCCCGGCTTCGGCGACAGGCGTAAGGCCATGCTGCAGGATATCGCCATCCTCACCGGCGGTCAGGTCATTTCCGAAGAGCTGGGCATGGACCTCAAGGACACCACCATCGACATGCTGGGCACCGCCCGCCAGGTCAAGGTGAACAAGGAGAACACCGTCATCGTGGGCGGCGCAGGCGACGCCCAGGAGATCAAGAATAGGATCAAGTCCATCCGCGCCCAGATCGAGGAGACCACCTCCGACTACGACAAGGAGAAGCTGCAGGAGCGGCTGGCCAAGCTGGCCGGCGGCGTAGCTTTGATCTCCGTGGGCGCTGCCACCGAGGTGGAGATGAAGGAAGCCAAGATGCGCATCGAGGACGCCCTCGCCGCCACCCGTGCGGCCGTGGAGGAGGGCATCGTGGCCGGCGGCGGCGTGGCGCTGTTGAACGTCACCAAGCAGGTGGAGGCCCTGAAGGCCCGCAGCGTGGGCGACGAGAAGACCGGCGTGGACATCGTGCTCCGCACCCTGGAGGCCCCCATGCGCCAGATCGCCAAGAACGCCGGCGAGGAGGGCTCCGTCATCGTGGAGAACATCAAGCGCAGCAAGAAGATCGGTTACGGCTTCGACGCCGCCGACAACACCTACGGCGACATGCTCCAGAAGGGCATCATCGACCCCACCAAGGTGACCCGCTGCGCCCTGCAGAACGCGGCTTCCGTGGCGGCCATGGTGCTCACCACCGAGTCCCTGGTCTGCGACATTCCCAAGCCCGAGCCTGCGGCCCCCGCACCCGGCATGGGCGGCGGCGACATGTATTGATCTAACGCGAAACCCTGTGAGGGGAGCCAGCGATGGCTCTCCTTTTTTCATGCGCCACAGGCTTGGATCATCTGGCGAGGCTACGTCTCCGTATCGGGGAAAAAGTCTCCGTATCGGAGCAAGACAAAGACAAAGACAAGGACAAAGACAAAGACAAGGACAAAGACAAAGACAAGGACAAAGACAAGGACAACGAAAGAGAGGTATATATATTCTCTCTCTTCTCCCCCAGAGGGGGATATATATTTCTCCGGGGAGAGAGAAAACATTCCCCCCCTGGGGAAATTGAGAAACCGTTGAAAAATTCTTGCATTTCTGTCGATGGACTGATATAATAAATCGTTCCAAACCAAATCTTAAACGGGAGGAAAAGAATTTGGCACACAAATACGTTTACCTGTTTTCCGAAGGCTCCAAGGACATGCGCAACCTGTTGGGCGGCAAGGGCGCGAACCTGGCCGAAATGACCAACTTGGGCATGCCCGTGCCCCAGGGCTTCACCATCACCACCGAAGCCTGCATCAAGTTCTATGATGACGGCGAGAAGATCAACGACGAAATTTTAGCCGAGATCGACGAGTACGTGGAAAAGCTCCAGAAGATGAGCGGCAAGAAGTTCGGGGACCTCAACAACCCCCTGCTGGTGTCCGTTCGTTCCGGCGCCCGCGCCTCCATGCCCGGCATGATGGATACCATCCTGAACCTGGGCCTCAACGACACCGTGGTGGAAGCCTTTGCCCGGAAGACCGGCAACCCCCGTTTCGCCTATGATTCCTATCGTCGGTTTATCCAGATGTATTCCGACGTGGTCATGGAGGTGGGCAAGAAGTATTTCGAGGAGCTCATCGACCGGATGAAGGCCGAGAAGGGTGTGAAGCTGGACACCGAGCTCACCGCTGAGGACCTCAAGAAGCTGGCCGAGCAGTTCAAGGCCGAGTACAAAGCGAAGATCGGCGTGGACTTCCCCTCCGATCCCAAGGAGCAGCTGCTGGGCGCCATCAAGGCCGTGTTCCGTTCCTGGAACAACCCCCGCGCCATCTACTATCGCCGCATGAACGACATCCCCGGCGACTGGGGCACCGCCGTCAACGTGCAGATGATGGTCTTCGGCAACACCGGCGACAACTCCGGCACCGGCGTGGCCTTCACCCGTGACCCCGCCACCGGCGAAAAGCACCTCTTTGGCGAGTTCCTCATGAACGCCCAGGGCGAGGACGTGGTGGCCGGCGTGCGCACGCCCCAGACCATCGACCAGCTCAAGCAGGTCATTCCCGAGGCCTACGAGCAGTTCGTGGACATCTGCGGGAAGCTGGAAGCCCACTATCACGATATGCAGGACATGGAGTTCACCATCGAGGACAAGAAGCTCTACATGCTCCAGACCCGCAACGGCAAGCGTACCGCCAAGGCCGCCCTGAAGATCGCCTGCGACCTGGTGGACGAAGGCCTCATCACCGTGGACGACGCCCTGCTCATGGTGGATCCCAAGCAGCTGGACGCTTTGCTCCATCCCCAGTTTGACGCCGCCGCGCTGAAGGCGGCCAAGCCCGTGGCCCACGCCCTGCCCGCCTCTCCCGGCGCTGCCTGCGGCCAGATCGTCTTCAATGCCGAGGATGCCACCGCCTGGGCCAAGGCCGGCCATAAGGTGGTCCTGGTCCGGCTCGAGACCAGCCCCGAGGACATCGAGGGCATGAACCACTCCCAGGGCATCCTGACCGTTCGCGGCGGCATGACCAGCCACGCGGCCGTGGTGGCCCGGGGCATGGGCACCTGCTGCGTCTCCGGCTGCGGCGAGATCGTCATGGACGAGGAGAACAAGAAGTTCACCCTGGCCGGCCGCGAGTACCACGAGGGCGACTGGATGAGTCTCGACGGCTCCACCGGCAACATCTACGGCGAAGCCATTCCCACCACCGACGCCTCCATCTCCGGTGAGTTCGCCCGCTTCATGCGCTGGGCCGATGCTGCCCGCCGGCTGAAGGTCCGCACCAACGCCGACAATCCTCACGACGCCGCCGTGGCCGTGAAGTTTGGCGCCGAGGGCATCGGCCTGTGCCGCACGGAGCACATGTTCTTTGCTGCCGACCGTATCCCCGCCGTCCGGGAGATGATCGTCTCCTCCACCGAGGAAGCCCGTCGCAAGGCTCTCGATAAGCTTCTGCCCATGCAGCGGGGTGACTTTGAGGGCATCTATAAGGCCATGGAGGGCCGCCCGGTCACCATCCGCTTCCTGGATCCCCCCCTTCATGAGTTCCTGCCCACCGCGGACGAGGACATTCGTGACCTCGCCAAGGAAATGGGTCTCACCTTCGAGTCTTTGAAGGCCACCGTGGAAGGCCTCCACGAGTTCAACCCCATGATGGGTCACCGTGGGTGCCGTCTGGCCGTGTCCTATCCCGAGATCGCCGAAATGCAGACCCGCGCGGTCATCGAGGCCGCCCTGAACGTGCGCCGTGAGACCGGCATGGACATCGTTCCCGAGATCATGATCCCTCTGGTGGGTGAAGTCAAGGAGCTGGCCTTCGTGAAGAAAACCGTCACCGAGACCGCCGCCAAGGTCATGGAGGAGCGGGGCGAGACCATCAAGTACCATGTGGGCACCATGATCGAGATCCCCCGCGCGGCCCTGACCGCCGACGAGATCGCCCAGGAGGCCGAGTTCTTCTCCTTCGGCACCAACGACCTTACCCAGATGACCTTCGGCTTCAGCCGTGACGACGCCGGCAAGTTCCTGAAGGACTACTACGATCGCAAGATCTACGAGTCCGATCCCTTCGCCCGCCTCGATCAGAAGGGCGTTGGTAAGCTGGTGAAGATGGCCGCGGAGCTGGGCCGTCAGACCCGCCCCGACATCAAGCTGGGCATCTGCGGCGAGCACGGCGGCGACCCCTCCAGCGTGGAGTTCTGCCACAAGGTGGGCCTCAGCTACGTGTCCTGCAGCCCCTTCCGGGTGCCCATCGCCCGCCTCGCTGCCGCCCAGGCCGCCATCCGGGACAAGCAGTAAGGCACGCAGACTGTCGAAAAAGGCGGCAGACCATTTGCGGCATACAGGAACATATAACATACTGGCAGGAAGGAAGGGCGCTGACCGCCCTTCCTTTGATTTAGTTGCCGCAAATTAACGGCGTTTTCGCCCTCTCGCAGTAGGTTACTACAGCTTCGGAGCGAAGAACGCCGTTTCTGCCATCCTTTGCTGACAGTCTGCGGGGCGCGGTCCGAAAGGCCGCGCTGTTTATGTGGTTGCCATCTTTGACGAATTATGATACAATAGCCTGCAATAGGGCAAAAAGGAGGCGCGGTATGCAACGTCGCGGCATCGGGATCTTCATAGGGCTGCTTCTTGTGGGCCTGCTCGTTGGCTGCGGGGGCAGCGAGCCTGCCGGACCGGACGCGCCATCGGTCACGGCCGCTCCGTCTGTGGCCGCTGTGGCTACGCCCGATCCCACCCCTACGCCGACGCTGACGCCGACCCCGACGCCGACCCAAACACCTACCCCGATGCCTACGCCTACGCCGACGCCTACCCCTACGCCGGAGCCCATCACGGAGGCGCGGCTCAGCTCCGGAGAATTCGACAGCTACTTTGACGACGCGGTCTTCATCGGCGACTCCCTGACCAAGGGTTTCTCCACGTACATCGGGCGGCTGCGGTCCGAGGGCGAGAACGCCCTGGGGGAGGCTGCCTTCATGGGCACATCGGCCATGAGCGTGAAGAACGCCTGTAGGGACATCAACAATCTGGAGATCACCTTCACCTACCGGGGACGGGCCGTTTCCGTCACCGAGGGGATCAACGCCATGGGGGCCAAGAAAGCTTTCATTCTCCTGGGCCTCAACGACGTGGCCTTTCGGCTGTGGACGGACGTGGAGGGGTATTTTAGCCAGCTGATCGAAGCCATCCAGGCAAAATGTCCCGACACCGAGATCGTCATCCAGGGCCTGTTCCCGGTGAACACCAGGTATTGCCGAGAGCGGGGCGTCAAGATCGACCATTGGAACACCTTCAATGAGGAGGTCCTGCGCCGCGTCTGCGAGGCGCATCAGGTGGAGCTGTATGATTTCAGCCAGATGCTTATGGACGAAGCCGGATACTTGAGCGCACAGTACAGCGACGGCGGGCTCTATCATCTTTCCGTGGCCGGGGACCAGGTCTGGCACCGGGCCATGCGGCTCTATGCGGCCAAGAAGATGTATCCCGCGGCGGAGCTGCAGCTGGGCGCCACGATCACTGCGACAGGTACGCCCTCGCCCGATTCCACGCCGGCCGCTGTGGATGCGCTCCCGCCGGGCGTTTCGCCCACGCCCTCTCCGGAGCCGACGCCCTACGAAGATCGGCTCATGGTGGCGCTGACCTTCGATGATGGGCCCCGGGATCCGGGCACCACGGTCATACTGGACTTGATGGAGCGGTATGGGGTGAAGGGCACCTTCTTCGTGCTGGGCACCAGCATCACCGAGGAAACGGCGCCGATCCTGCGGCGAATGGCGGATCTGGGCTGCGAAATCGGCATCCACGGCCTCGATCACGCCACCATGTCCAATCTCTCCTACGAGGGGCAGGGGCGGCGGATCGCGGAGATGAAGCGGATCCTTGCGGAGCACATCGAGGGCTTTACAGCCAAGCTCCTTCGGCCCCCGGGCGGGGCTTCCAGCAACGTGGTGAAGCGCGTGGCCAAGGAAAGCGGCCTTTCCATCATCCTCTGGTCCGTGGACACCATGGATTGGGAGTCGGAAAATGTCTTTGAGATCATGAAGATCTGTCGGCAGAAGATCAAAAACGGGTCCATCGTCCTCTTCCACGACAAGCTCATCACCACCGGCCGTGCGGTGGAGGAGCTGATCCCCTGGCTCTTAGAGCAGGGATATGAGCTGGTGACGGTGAGCGAGCTGTTGGAGAGCCGCGGCGTACCCCTGGAGCCTGGGGAGACCTATTGGAGCAAGTCTTTTGAGTGATCCATCGGCGCGGTCCAAAAGACCGCGCCGCTTATATGATGTTGATCATCGGCGGAGGGATACCATTTTGCATGAAAGGAGGCGCGGCATGAGGCATCGGATCGTCCTGGTCATGGCGGAACTGGCTCTGTTCTGCCTGCTCGCCGGCTGCCAGGGAACAAAGCCTCCCGTGGGAGAGGCTCTGACGGCTGCACCGACGCCTACCGACACGCCGACGCCTTCGCCGACGCCCCCGCCCACGGCCGAACCGAC
>R21__coassemble_710_pt1 | contig 26027 bp, 30 predicted proteins | sample R21__metabat2_low_PE_052 | metagenome-assembled genome bin R21 | reverse complement strand
GACCAAAGTGAGCTGCACCTATCCCGCCTCCTTCATGCTGGTGGCGGCCATGAACCCCTGCCCCTGCGGCAACCGGGGTTCCCGAACGAAGGCTTGCACCTGCACCCCCAGTCAGATCCATCGCTATGCCCGGCGCATCTCGGGGCCCCTTCTGGACCGCATCGACCTGTTCATCGAGATGAACGACGTGCCCTTCGAGGACCTTTCCGGCAAGGGTCGGGGAGAATCCTCCGCCAGCATTCGAAAGCGGGTCATGGTCGCCCGACAGCGGCAGCTCCTGCGTTTTAACAACGACAGCACCCGCACCAACGCCCGCATGACCATCCAGGAGATAGAAGCCTTCTGCCCTCTGAACACCGGCTGTCAGGCCCTGATGGAGAAGGCGTTCCGGCGCATGGACCTGTCCGCCCGGGCCTACCAGCGGCTTCGGAAGGTGGCCAGGACCATCGCGGACCTGGATGGGGCGGACGAGATACAGGAGAAGCATTTAACCGAGGCCATCCGCTACCGGAGCCTATCCATTCTGGGGGAGAATGAGCTATGATCGACCCATCGGACCGTTTGGAGCTGTGGCTCCACTACGCCACAAGCACCCGCTACAGGCAGTTCAATGCGGTGCGGGAGGAATACTATTATCTGGAGGAGGCCTTGGAGGACGTCCAAAAGGGACACCTTGAGCGGCTCTCCATGCTTTCAGAGGACAGCCTGAAGCGGCTCAAAGAGGCCGCGGACGACGGGTTCATGGACAGGTACATCCGGTGGCTGGACAAGAACAACGTGAGCGTGGTCACCTGCACCAGCTACCGCTATCCGGCCCTGCTCAAGGAGATCCACGACCCGCCCTCGGTGCTCTTTTGCAAGGGGACCCTCAACGAAGACATGCAGCTGCCGCTGGCTATCGTGGGCACTCGCCGCTGCACGGACTACGGCAAGGACGTGGCGAAAAAGTGTGGCAAGGAGCTGGTGAAGGCCGGGGCTACCGTGGTGTCGGGCCTGGCCACCGGGATCGACGGCTATGCCGCCCTGGGCGCCCTCAGTGTGGAGGGAGCCCAGGACCCCACCGTGGCGGTGCTGGGCTGCGGCATCGACGTGGTGTACCCCAAGGGCAACGAGAAGCTCTACGCCGCCATCGCCGAGCGCGGATGCCTCGTCACAGAGTTTTTGCCCAAGACGCCGTCGCTCGGACAAAACTTCCCCTTCCGAAACCGCATCATCAGCGGCCTGTCCCTCGGCGTACTGGTGGTGGAGGCGGGGGAGCGCAGCGGCGCATCCATCACTGCCCGGCTGGCCCTCGAGCAGGGACGGGAGGTCTTCGCTGTGCCGGGCCGAATCACGGATCTGATGAGCACGGGCACCAACGGCATGATCCGCCGGGGAGAAGCGAAGCTGGTCACCTCCGTGTCCGACATCTTGGCGGAATTCGGCGAGGGCGGGTTTGTGGACGAGGCCCGATCCGTAGACTTCGGCGAGCTTTCACCCCTGGAACAGCAGATCGTGAAGGCTCTCAAAGCTGGGGAAAAGAACGAGGACGAGTTGCTGGAGAGCTGCGGAGGCGCCGTGGATGAGCTCATTCCCACCTTGACAGGACTGACTTTTTCAGGAATAATAAAGCAACTGCCGGGGAGCGTCTATGCGCTGGATCCCCTGCAAACCAACATCGTGTACTAAGAAGAAGGAAAGAACATGGCCGAATCATTGGTGATCGTGGAATCGCCTGCCAAGGCGAAGACCATTGAAAAGTTTTTGGGAAGCAAGTTCAAGGTCGTGGCCAGCCAGGGCCACATCCGGGACTTGCCCAAATCCCAGCTGGGCGTGGACGTGGAGCACGGCTTTGAGCCCAAATATATCGCTCTCCGCGGCCGCAAGGAGGTTTTGGAGACCATCCGCAAGGAGGCGAAGAAGGCCGACAAGGTGTATCTCGCCACCGACCCTGATCGGGAGGGGGAGGCCATCTCCTGGCACCTGGCGGAGGTGTTGAAGCTGGATTTAAAGAGCAAGTGCCGGATCGAGTTCAACGAGATCACCGCCTCTGCCGTCAAGGGCTCCTTTAAGAAGGCCCGGCCCATCAACATGGACTTGGTGGACGCTCAGCAGGCAAGGCGGGTCCTCGATCGGCTGGTGGGGTATAAGATCAGCCCCATCCTCTGGACCAAGGTCAGAAAGGGCCTGTCCGCGGGACGGGTCCAGTCCGTGGCCACCCGGATCATCTGCGACAGGGAGGAGGAGATCAACGAGTTCGTTCCCAAGGAGTATTGGACCATCACTGCCCAGCTTCAAGGGAAAAAGCCCTTTGAGGCGAAGTTCGTGAGTTGGGGCGACGTGAAGGAGCTCCACACCGAGACGGAGACGAACCGGGTCCTTGCCCGCGTCAACGGCCAGTCCTTTGCGACGGCAGATGTGAAGACCGGCGAGAAGAAGCGCCACGCGGCGCCGCCCTTCACTACGTCCAGCCTGCAGCAGGAGGCGTCCCGGAAGCTGAATTTCACCGCCAAGCGGACCATGCAGGTGGCCCAGCAGCTCTATGAAGGCGTGGATATCGGCAAAAAGGGGCCCGTGGGCCTCATCTCCTACATTCGTACCGACTCCGTCCGCATCAGCAAGGAAGCTCAGGAGGCGGCTCTCGGCTTCATCGAGGCCAGCTACGGCAGGGAATACGTGCCCGCCCAGCCCAATGTCTATCGGGGTCGCAGCAACGCCCAGGACGCCCACGAGGCCATTCGGCCCACGGACCTGAAGAACAGCCCCAAGGACCTGAAGGGAAGCCTCACCGCCGACCAGTATAAGCTCTACAAGCTCATCTATGAGCGGTTCCTCTCGAGCCAGATGAGCGAAGCGATCCTGGAGACCACCACCGCCACCTTCGACGTGAACGGGGTCACCTTCCGCTCCGCCGGGGTCAGGACCCTGTTCGCTGGCTTCACCGTGATCTACACCGAGGGCCGGGACGACCAGGGAGAGAAGGAGGTCCAGCTGCCGCCCATCCACGTGGGGGACAGCTTCACACCCAAAGCCATCACTCCCGAGCAAAAATTTACCCAGCCCCCCGCCCGGTACACCGAGGCCACGCTGGTCAAGACCCTGGAGGAGAAGGGCATCGGACGCCCCTCCACCTATGCGCCCACCATCTCCACCATCGTGGACCGCGGGTACGTCCTGCGGGAAAAGAAGGTGCTGCAGCCCACGGAGCTGGGCTTCGTGGTGACCCGGCTCATGAAGGAGAACTTCAACGGCATCGTGGACGTGGCCTTCACCGCCGGCATGGAGGAGCAGCTCGACAAGGTGGAGGAGGGGGAGATCCCCTGGCAGCAGGTGGTGTCCGAGTTCTACGGGCCCTTTGAGAAGGATTTGGAGGCCGCCGGCGCCAACATCGACAAGGTGAAGCTGCCCGACCCCGTGTCCGACGTGCCCTGCGACAAGTGCGGGGCCATGATGGTCATCAAGACGGGACGGTTCGGGAAGTTCCTGGCCTGTCCCAATTTCCCCACCTGCCGGAACACCAAGCCCCTGGTGGAGAAGCTGGACGTCCAATGCCCCAAGTGCGGCGGGGACATCCTCAAGCGCCACACCAAGAAGGGCAAGAATTTCTACGGCTGCGCCAACTACCCCGCCTGCGACTTCGTGAGCTGGGATAAGCCTGTGCCCGGCAAGTGCCCCAAGTGCGGCGGCATTTTGGTCCAACGCATGGGCCAGAACGGCCCCTTCATCGCCTGCGCCGACCGAGCCTGCGGGTATATTCAGCGGGGGAAGAAGGATAAGGAGTAGGGCTTTGTGTTCCTTTTTTCTCTTCTGTGAAGAGAAAAAAGGAACCGAAAAAAGAGAAGCTTAAGAAGGGATAAAAGACTTCGCAAGTAAGCTTGCCTCCCTCTCAAAGTTCTTTTGCACCGCTTTTCTTTCAAGAAAAGCGGGAGGCTTTCAATAATTCCAATCAAAGGAGTCATTCCATGGCAAACATCACCGTAGTGGGCGCGGGTCTCGCGGGGGCGGAGGCTGCGTATCAGCTCTGCCTTCGAGGCCACAGCGTCATTCTGCGGGAGATGAAGCCCGAGAAGAAGTCCCCCGCCCATCAGCGGGACACCTTTGCGGAGCTGGTCTGCTCCAACTCCCTTCGGTCCGATCGCCTGGAAAACGCCGTAGGCCTGTTGAAGGAGGAGCTGCGGGAGCTGGGGTCGTTGATTCTTGCCTGTGCCGACGAAACCCGGGTCCCCGCCGGCGGCGCTCTCGCTGTGGACCGGGAGGGGTTCACCCAGCTGGTGACGAAGAAGCTCCTTGAGCTGCCCAACCTCACCTATATCCCCGGCGAGGTCACGGACATCCCCGATGGCCCAACCGTCGTCGCCACCGGCCCCTTGACCTCCGGTGCCCTCTATGACCGTATTTCCGAGCTGGTGGGCCAGCCCCTTCATTTCTACGACGCGGCTGCGCCCATTGTCACGAAGGACAGCCTGGACTTTTCCAAGGTCTTTGCCGCCTCACGGTACGGCCGGGGGGAGGACTATTTGAACTGCCCCATGACCCGTGACGAGTACTTCGCCTTCTATCACGCCCTCATCGAGGCGGAGACGGCGGAGCTCCACGCCTTTGAGACCCCCCGGGTCTTCGAGGGGTGCATGCCCGTGGAGGTCATGGCAAAGCGGGGCGAAATGACCCTGGCCTACGGCCCCCTGAAGCCCGTTGGATTGGAGGTGGAGGGGAAGATGCCCTTCGCCGTGGTCCAGCTTCGCCAGGACGACGCGGATGGCCGGCTCTTCAACATCGTGGGCTTCCAGACCAATTTGAAGTTCCCTGAGCAGAAGCGGGTATTCGGCCTGATCCCGGGCCTGGAGCATGCGGAGTTCGTGCGCTACGGGGTCATGCACCGGAACAGCTTCTTGCCCTCCCCGGGGCTGCTTGGCTGGGATTACGCCTTGAAAACCAACCCCCTTTTGTGCTTCGCCGGGCAGATGACCGGCGTGGAGGGGTATGTGGAGAGCGCTTCGAGCGGTCTTTTGGCCGCCCTCGAACTCCACGAAAAACTGTTGGGCAAGGCCCCCGTGGATTTCACCGACCAAACCGCTATCGGCGCATTGGGCCACTACGTGTCCGAGTATGTGGGCCACGACTTCCAGCCCATGAACGTGACCTTCGGCATCATGGCCCCCGCCGGTCAGCGCTTCAGGGGCAAGCAGCAGAAGAATCTGTTCCTGTCGGAGCGGGCCTTAGAGACCGTCCGGGCGAAGAAGGCCCTTCTTTCCCCGGCCATAGACTTTATTGACGGCGTCCCTCTTAGCGGGATGCCCATACGTTAGGAAAAAGAAAAGAAATGAGAAAGAAAGAGACAAAACTAAAGCTCATCCCCCTGGGGGGCATGGGCGAGATCGGAAAGAATATGACCCTCCTCGAATACGGGGAGGACATCATCGTCATCGACTGCGGCCTCGCGTTTCCCGACGACGACATGCCGGGCATCGACGTGGTGATCCCGGACATGACGTATCTGGAGGAGAACCGGGAGAAGCTAAAGGGCTTCGTCATCACCCACGGCCACGAGGACCATATCGGCGCCGTGCCCTACGCCCTCCAAAAGTTCGACGTCCCCGTGTACGGCACGGATCTGACCGTGGCCCTCATAGAGCATAAGCTGCAGGAGATGCACGTTTCGGGTAACCTGAACGTGGTGAAGCCCGGGGACCTGGTGGAGCTTGGTTGCTTCAAGGTGGAGTTCATCAAGACCAGCCACTCTATCCCCGGGGCGGTGGCTTTGGCCGTCACCACGCCTCTTGGCGTCATCCTCCACACCGGCGACTTCAAGATCGACCTGACGCCTCTTGACGGCCAGCCCATCGACATCAATCGCCTGGCATATTATGGCAGCAAGGGCGTTTTGTGCCTTCTCTCCGACTCCACCAACGTGGAGCGGGCGGGGTACACCCAGTCCGAGAAGGAGATCGGCAAGACCTTCGAGCACTATTTCGATGTGGCCCGGGGCCGGGTCATCGTGGCCTCCTTCGCCAGCAACGTCTATCGGCTCCAGCAGGTGGCGGACGTAGCCATCGAGCATGATCGGGTCATCTGCTTCGCCGGCAAGAGCATGGAGCAGATCGTCACCTATTCCCAGAACCTGGGCTATCTCACCATTCCCCAGGAGCGGATCGTGAAGGTGGACGACCTCAAGAAGTTCAACAACGACAAGGTCTGCATCATCACCACCGGCAGCCAGGGCGAGCCCATGAGCGGGCTATACCGCATGGCCAACGCCTCCCACAAGATCAACATCGGCTTCGGCGACACGGTCATCATCTCCGCCTCCGCCATCCCCGGCAACGAGACCTCCGTGGCCAGGGTCATCGACGGCCTCTTTGAGAAGGGCGCCTACGTGGTCTATGATCGCATGGCGGACGTGCACGTGTCCGGCCACGCCTGCCGGGAGGAGCTCAAGCTCATGCTCCACATCACCAAGCCCAAGTATTTCATCCCCGCCCACGGCGAGTTTCGGCATTTGATGACCCACGGCCGCCTGGCCCTTGAGATGGGGGTGCCCGAGGAGAACATCTTTGTGCTGGAGAACGGCGATGCGGTGGCCTTCACCAGGAAGGGGGCCGCTAAGGCTGGGGAGGTGCCCTCCGGGGCCGTCATGGTGGACGGCAGCAAGAGCATCGAGGACGCGGTCATCCGGGACCGGCGGGATCTCTCCAGCCAAGGCCTGGTGGTGGCGGTGGTCACGGTGGATAAGGGGACCGGCCGCCAGATCGCGCCGGTGGAGATGATCTCCCGAGGCTTCGTCTACATGAAGGAGTCCGACGAGCTTATGGGCGAGGCCGCGGAGGCCATCGCGCCTGAGATCCGACGGTTCGAAACGGAGGATAAATCGAACTACGGCGACATCAAGACCGCCCTTAAGAGCAAGCTCAAGTCCTTCTTCAAGAGCAAGACCAAGCGGACGCCCCTCATCATCCCCATCCTCATTGAGGGCGAGCGCCATGATTGACGCCCTGGCCAGGGAGCTGGCGGCCGAAATTCGGCAAAGCCGGGAATATACAGCCTACGTCGCCGCCCGTGAAAAGGTCATGGCGGACGAGCAGACGGCGTCGCTCCTCAAGCGGTTCCACAGGCTCCAGATGATGGTCCAGGCGCAAAAAATGTCCGGAACCGTCGCCGGGGCAGAGGAAGAGGAATTGCGGAAGCTGGCAGAGCTGCTGCAGTTCTCTCCGGACGCGGCGGACTACCTGCTGGCAGAGTACAGCCTCAACCGACTGCTGACCAACACCTACGATACCATTGCCCAGGGCGTGGGCGTGGATATACGGGAATGGGAGAATTGATATGACCCAATGGAAGGACCCGGCCACGGTACGCCGGGAAAAGACATGGCGTATACTGCGACCCATCGTGGCAGCCCTGCTGAGCGTGGTCCTGGTGGCCGTGGCCGTGATCGGCGCGGTCCGCTACGTGCTGAGCCACTTCGTCTATCCCGTGGACGCCGACGACAACACCCCCATCGAGGTGGTGATCCCCAACGGCGCCTCCGCCTCCCGCATCGCCTTCCTGCTCTACAACGCCCGGGGTCAGGACGAGCCCGGCCTCATCGTCAGCACCGCTTCTTTCAAAGTGTATGTGGACTTCACCGGCCGATCCAGTGCCCTGAAGGCGGGGACCTACGTCCTCTCCCGGAACATGACCATCTCGGAGATCGTGAACATCCTCTGTGCCGGAAACGAAGCTAGGCGGGTCACCCGCTTCACTATCCCTGAGGGATACACCGCTGCCGAGATCGCCCAGGCACTCTTCGAAGCCGGCATCTTAAAGGACCAGGAGGAGTTTTTGGCCCTGTGCAAGGACGCTACCCTTCTGTCGGTGGCCTACCTCGATCCCATACTCAACGCCTCCGACCGGCGCTATGCCCTGGAAGGGTATCTGTTCCCGGACACCTACGAGATCTATGAGGACGCTGTCGCTGCGGACATTCTCAAAAAGATGCTGAACCGGTTCGCTGTGGTCCTCACCGAGGAGGACGCCCTGCGGGCTCGGGAGCTGAATTTGACCACGGACCAGGTCTTGACCCTGGCCTCCATGATCGAGCGGGAGGCCGGCGCTGCCGAGGACTTCCCCCGGGTGTCGGCGGTGTTCCATAACCGGCTCCGGCAGGGCAAGGCCATGGAATCCTGTGCCACCCTTTCCTACGCCCTGGGGGTGAAGAAGTACACCTTCACAGAGAGCGAGCTTTCCACCGTTTCCCCCTACAACACCTACCGAAACAAGGGCCTTCCCGTGGGCCCCATCTGCAACCCGGGCCGGATGGCCATCCAGGCGGCTCTCTATCCCGACGAAGCCTATCTCAACCAGGGCTACCTCTACTTCTGCAACATGAACCCCAAGCAGACCAACCAGCTCATCTTCGCCCGCTCCTACGAGGAGCATCAGCGGAACGTGGTCATGTATTCGCCCTTCTGGGAATAAGGCCCAACAGAATATCCTGTCGATTATCAGCATAGTCTTTCCCCATAGGGGGTGGGACTATGCTGATGTTTTTACTGGAGCTGTTAAAGGGCCTTTTTCTGGTGGGCCATGTGCGCAGCGCGTCCTTTCCCCAGCCGCTCAGCCAGGCGGAGGAGCAACAGACGGTGGCGGAGCTGCTTGCAGGCAGCGAGGACGCCCGGGATCGGCTGATCCTCCACAACCTGCGTCTCTGTGCCCATATCGCCAATAAATACGCCGCTCGAGGGAAGCTGTCGAGGCGGCGGGAGCTGGATGATCTGATCTCCATCGGCACCATCGGCCTCATCAAGGCGGTGAACTCCTTCTCCCCTGAAAAGGGGAGCCTGTCCAACTATGCCTCCCGGTGCATCGAAAACGAGATCCGAATGAGCCTGCGCACGGAGAAGAAGCTGGTGGGGGAGGTGTCCATGGAGGAGCCCCTGGGCCGGGACAGGGAGGGGAACGAGCGGACGGTCCTGGATCTGGTGGGCACGGACGGAGAGGAGATCTTTGACCAGGTCCGTAGGACTATGGAGGGGGAACGGCTGCGATCTTTCATGGACCGGTCCTTGAACAAGCGAGAGAAGCGGGTCCTGTCTCTGCGCTTCGGCTTGGGGGGAGAGGCGCCGCTCACCCAGCAGCAGGTGGCGGACAGGATTGGCATCTCCCGGTCCTATATCTCCCGCATCGAAAAGAAGGCCATCCTGAAGCTTCGTCTGGCCCTGCCGGAGGCGGAGGATGGAAAAAAAGACTTGTGATATATGAAACGTCATGCTATAATACAATGACGTATTGGGTAGGACTTTGTAGAGAGGAAAGAGCGTATAGCATGAAAGAACGTGTGGAAAAGCTGCGGAAGCTTCTCAGCGACAATCGGCTGGACGGGGCCCTGGTCACCGGCCTCACGGCCATTCGGTACTATTCCGGCTTCACCAGCGATGAAGCGGCCCTGGTCATCACCATGGACCATGCGTCGCTGTTGACGGATTTTCGCTACACCATCCAGGCTCGGGAACAGAGCCCGGATTTTGATGTGGTGGAGGTGGGCCGCGGCGCCCTGCTCCCCACGGTGGACAGGCTCTTCAAGGAGGACAAGTGCCGGCGAGTGGCCTTTGAAAACAGGACCATGACCGTGTGCGACTTTGACAAGTATAAGGCCTTGGACTTTGAGTGGGTCCCCTTTTCCGATGAGATGAACAAACCCCGCCTCATCAAGACGGCGGATGAGATCGCGGATCTGCAACGGGCCCAGAACATGGCGGACGAGGGCTTCAAAACCCTTTTGACCCGCATCGGCAGCGGCATGACCGAGAAGGAAGTGGCGGCGGAGCTGGATTACATCCACGCCAAGCTGGGGAGCGAATGCCCCTCCTTCGACACCATCGTGGGCTCCGGCCCCAACGGCGCCATGTGCCACGCCATCCCCGGAGACCGTCGGCTCCAGAAGGGCGATCTCGTCGTGCTGGATTTCGGCTGCGTCTACAATGGCTACCATAGCGACATGACCCGTACCTTCGCCGTTGGGGAGGTGGACGGCTTCTCGAAGCGGATCTACGACATCGTTCGCACCGCCCAGCAGAAGGCCCTGGACGCCCTCAAGGGCGGCATCACCGGCAAGGAGCTGGACGCCATCGCCCGGGACTACATCGCTTCCCAGGGCTACGGCGACTGCTTCGGCCACAGCCTGGGCCACGGCTTCGGCCTCATGATCCATGAGGCGCCCAACGCCTCCACCGCCAGCGAATGGACCTTGGAGCCGGGCATGACCATCACCGTGGAGCCGGGCATCTACATCGAAGGCAAGCTGGGCGTGCGCATCGAGGACTGCTGCGTCGTCACCGAAACGGGAAAGATCGACCTGGTCAGCTCTACGAAAGAGCTTCTCAGCGTGGATTGACCATAGAGAGCACATATAGAACCAAACAAGATCATTCAGGGAGGAAAAGCAATTATGGTAATGGCAGGCGATTTTCGAAAGGGCACTACGGTCGAGATCGACGGCAACGTCTGGTCCGTCGTGGACTTTCAGCATGTGAAGCCCGGCAAGGGCGCGGCTTTCGTCCGTACCCGCCTCAAGAACGCGATGACCGGCGCGGTGCTGGAGCGCACCTTCAGCCCCACGGACAAGTACCCCGAAGCCCGCATCGAAACCAAGGAGATGACCTATTCCTATTCCGACGGCGATCTCTACTACTTCATGGACAGCGAGACCTTCGATCTCATCCCCCTGAACCATGAGCAGGTGGAGGATGCCATCGACTTCATCAAGGAGAACGACACCGTCACCGTCCGCTCCTACAAGGGTTCCCCCTTCGCCGTGTCCGCCCCCAACTTTGTGGTCCTGGAGGTCACTGAGACCGAGCCCGGCTTCAAGGGCGACACCGCCACCGGCACCACCAAGCCCGCCGTGCTGGAGACCGGCTACCACATCGCCGTGCCCCTGTTCGTGAATCAGGGCGACAAGATCCGTGTGGACACCCGCACCGGCGAATATATGGAGCGCATCTGAGCCATAGTAACAGCAAACGAAACAAGGAGGAGCATATGAGCCGAATTTCCGAAAAGGTTGCGTATCTGGATGGCCTCATGGAGGGCTTGGAGATCGAGGACGCCAAGCAGAAGAAGCTGTTCAACGCCATCATCGACGCCCTGGACACCATCGCCGAGGAGCTGAGCGATCACGACGACGCCATTGAGGAGCTCAACGATTCCATCGACGAGATCTATGACGACATGGACGATTACGATGAGATCCTCTACGGCGCGGACGATGAGGATGACGACGAGGATATGGACGACGACGATTTCTTTGAGATTGTCTGCCCCAGCTGCGGCGAGACCATCTACTTCGACGAGGATATGTTGGACAATCCGGACGGTCTCATCTGCCCCAACTGCAACGAGCCCATCGAGATCAACATCGCCGACAAGCCCGAGGAGTGATTGATAGGAAGTATTAAAAGCACGCACCTTTCACCAGGTGCAAAACATACTTGAAACCTGCACGGTGTTTGGTTTCTCGTTGTTTTGCCCGTGCTCCGCCTCGCTCCATCTGCCACAGGCAGCGCTCAGCTTCGCACCCTGTAAGAAAGGTGCAGCCAGAGAACTTTTAAGAAGGGATCAAGCTTTCGCGTGAAAACTTTGATCCCTTTTTGATTTCTGTTTTTGCGCCGCTTTTCCCTTTTTCCAAAGAGAAAAAGCGGCAAAGGAATCCCTATAGTATTCCCTTTTCCGCCAGCCAGTCGGCAAAGCCCTCCATGCCCCCTCGGTCCGTGGGGGTCAGGGCCTTGATGTGCAGGGCGTCCATGAACCAGCGGAGGATCAGCCCGCCCTGGAGGATCACGTCGTGGCGGCGAACGAGCAGCGGCATTTTCGCGCGCTGTTCGTCGCCCAGGGCGGAGAGCCGCGCCAGCAGGGCGTCCAGCAGCTCCGGTGTGAGCCGGAGAGTACGGAGCTGGCTGCCGTCATACTGGCTCTGCTGCAACAGCAGAGCGCCAAGGGTGGTGATGGTGCCGCCTACGCCGAAGAAGGGGGCTGCCGCCGATCCCGGCAGGGCCACCCGGCCATTGAGCCAGGCATAGATGGTGTCCCGCATCCGGGGAAGTTCGTCCTCCGGGCAGATGTCCTGGGCCCGGACGCAGCCCGTGGGGAAGCTGACGGACCACTGGGGTGTGACCACCTGGGCGCTACCGCCGCCGATGTCCAGCAGGGTCCCCGATTGGTTGTTCATGGCTCCCTGGTAGGCCAGGCGTCCCTCCTCCTCGCCAGAGAGCAGATACAGTTCAAGGCTCGGACAGGCGGCTTTCAGTGCATCCAGCAGCTCCTGGCGGTTCGATGCGTCCCGAACGGCGCTGGTGGCATAGGCGTAGGCTGGGGCGCCGGCTGCCTCAGCCCTGTCACAGAACCGGCGGCAGGCTGCCAGGGTGGCCTCCATGGCCGGGGCGGACAGACGGCCTGTCTCGTCGAGCCCTTTGCCGAGGCGTGTGGTGCAGATATCCTTCCGTCCGGTGGGTACAAAAAAAGCGCCGTCATCCCGCCGGTCCAGAACCGCGAAGCGGACGGAGTTGCTGCCGATATCCAAAATAGCGAGAGGCGCGCTCATTGGCTGCCTCCCGCCAGGGAATCGTTGTCGTCATCCAGGATGATGGTGTCGTCGGTATAGTGCCATCCGTAGCGGACGGACCCCTGCTGGAGCTTATATTCGTCGGTCTGCATGTATTCCAAATTCGCCTGCTCCCGTTCGTATTCAATCTTGATGGCGTTGAGCTCATTCTGCTTCTGCTCCAGAAGCAGCTGGGCGTTCTCCCGATTGGTGCGCTGGGGAATGATGACGCCGGCCAGGATGACCGCGTCCACCGCCAGGAGCAGGAGAAAATGTATGGGCTTGAAGTAAACCTTTTTTGTGCGAGCGCGTTTTTTCATATCAAACAGTATACCAGACTTTCAGCAGGAGGGGAACTCCTTTTTGCGTATCTTTTGGAGTATTTCTGTGAACAGGGGCCGAAAAGCCCAGCGAACAAGGCTCATCCCCCCAAAGAACAGGACCAGGCCGTAGAGCCGCATCTCCCCTCTCGCAGAGAGAAGGAGCCCCACCAAGAGGCAGACTTGCAGCAGGATTAGGACCAGCAGGTCGAAAGCAACCGTGCGCATCTTGCCTCCGGAGAGACGAAGAGGACGGATCAGCTCATAGCCGAGGCCGCCCACGAGGCCGAAAAACAGCATGACCATGGCCTGGTGAGGCTGATTGAATACGTCCCGTATCATCCTCGCATGCGGCTGAACAGGCCCCGCTTCAAGCTGGGCTGCTCGTACTCCAGGGACAAAATCCGCCCATCCACGATCACCTGGCCGCTGTCCGGGTCCAGGCGGGTGAGCTTCAGTTCCTCCCCGCAGAGGATCAGAAGCCCCGCTTCGGTCAGGATCGCGGCCTCCTGCTCGTGAAAGCTCTCCACGTCCACCACCCCCGTGATGCGGGCGTGGCGCTGGCCCTCAATGATGATCTGATGAGCGCCAGGCGTGTACTCAGCCAGCGATCCTCCGGTCTTATCCATAGGTCCACCTCCTGCCACCAGCCTATGTGAGCATTCATCGGCCTATGCCGCAAAGGGAAAGGAAAAGGGATGGATTAGCACTGATTTTGTAAAATGCCTTGACAAAAACGGGCCCAAAGCCCTACAATACAGCCATACGAGATTGATTTGTTCTATTCGATGAGCCCATCTTTTATACAATATTGAATAGCATTGGAGGAAGCGAATGGCTCCTGAAAACCTGCAGGAAAAGAACCTGGCAGAGCTGCGTGCGATGGCGCAGGCTCTGGGCGTGAAAAACATAGGCAAATACCGGAAAAACGAGTTGATCGAAATGCTGACGAAGAGTGAGGCTCCCGCCCCAAAGAAGCGGGGCCGCCCGACCAAGGCAGCTGCAGGTCAAAAGGCGAAGCCTGCCGAGCAAAAGAGCGAGGTGACTGAGAGCAAGCCCAAGCAAGAGGATCCCGGGAAGCGGATCGAGCGTAAGCCGAAGCAAAAACCGGAACCGGCCGCGGAGGAGGAGAAGCCGTCTGTCTCCGCAGAGCAGAAGCCGGAGGGATCGGCCCAGGAGCCGCCAAAGCCGGAGGCGAAGGAGGAAGCGACGGAGAAGCAGGATCAACGCCGCCGGGAGTACAGCCGGCAGAACAACCGCTACCAGAAGGGCAACGCCCGTCACTTTGGCTACAACAACGGCGAGCGCCGCTATCCGAACCAGAGCTATCAATCCATGAACCAGAACGGCCAGGAGCCGAGGGTCAATCGCCCCGCAGCCCCTGCTGCCTCGTCCGCTTCCGGCGAGGAGGAGAAGCCCTACTACAACCAGGAATACGGCACCGCCAACCCCGCTGTGCCCCGGATGCTGGAAAGCGAAAACTGCCCCCCGGTGGAGGGTGTGCTGGAGGTGCTGCCCGACGGCTACGGATTCCTTCGCATGAACAACTACTACTCCGGCCCCAAGGATATCTATCTCTCCATCACCCAGATCCGCCGTTTCAGCCTGAAGACCGGCGACTACGTGGAGGGCCGCGCCCGGCCCCACCGGGAGGGGGACAAATTCGACGCCCTCATGTACATCGACCGGGTCAACGGCCTTGCTCCCGACGAGAACGCCCGCCGCAAGACCTTCGAGGAGCTGGTGCCCATCTTCCCCAACGAGCGCTACACCCTGGAGACGGCGGGGGAGGGGAACAGCCTCTCCGCCCGGCTCATCGACCTCATCGCCCCCATCGGCAAGGGTCAGCGGGCCATGATCGTGTCCCAGCCCAAGGCGGGGAAGACCACGCTCTTAAAGCAGATCGCCGCCGGCATCTCCGCCAACTACCCGGATAGCCATCTCATGGTCCTGCTCATCGACGAGCGGCCCGAGGAGGTCACGGAGATGAAGCGGGTCATCCAGGGCGAGGTGATCTATTCCACCTTCGACGAGCTCCCCGAGCACCACACCCGCATCGCCGAGATGGTCCAAGAGCGGGCCATGCGCCTGGTGGAGCAGGGGAAGGACGTGGTGATCCTTCTCGACAGCCTTACCCGGCTCACCCGGGCCTATAACCTGGTGATCCCGCCCACGGGTAGGACCCTTTCCGGCGGCATGGACCCCGGCGCCCTCCATAAGCCCAAGCGGTTCTTCGGCGCGGCCCGGAACATCGAGGGCGGCGGGAGCCTCACCGTCATTGCCACGGCCCTGGTGGAGACCGGCAGCCGCATGGACGACATCGTCTACGAGGAGTTCAAAGGCACGGGCAACATGGAGATCCATCTCGATCGGAAGCTGGCGGAGAAGCGGGTCTTCCCGGCCATCGACATCTATAAGTCCGGCACCCGGCGGGAGGAGCTGCTGCTAAGCCGGGAGGAGCTGGAGGGGGTCTACATGCTCCGCAAGTTCCTGGCCGGCGGCGGCGCCGCGGAAGTCACCGAGCAGGTGGTGCCCATGATGGCCAAGACATCCACCAACGAGGACTTCCTCTCCAAGCTGAAGGACTGGATCAAGATCTACGAGCATCAGGGGTACACGCTGTCCAGCCAAAATAGATATGGTAATTGACGGCGGCGAAAGCCCGATAATTTCCTGAAAAAAGTGCTTGCATTTTCTTTTAGCCATGGTATAATGGCAAACGGTAATGCATTACACGACAAAGGAGTGATAATACATGAAGAAAGATATCCAACCGTCTTACGGCGAGGCCGTCGTGCGCTGCGCCTGCGGTGAGACCTTCGTTACCGGCTCCACCAAGGGTGAGCTCAAGGTCGAAATCTGCAGCAAGTGCCATCCGTTCTTCACGGGCCGGCAGAAGCTGGTGGACAGCGGCGGACGGGTCGATCGCTTCAAGAAGCGGTACGGCATGTAAGCTCATGGGGTTGTCACCCCGCAATCTACGAAAAGTTGATCTCCCGTTCGCGGGAGATTTTCTTTTTCACCTCCCCTTGTCAGGGGAGGTGTCGGGCATAGCGAGACGGTGGGGTAGTGTTCCAACTGGATCACGATATTCATAAAATTCATCGTTGATTTTTACGACGATATGGCATATACTATGCTCAAGAAAGGTTGGTGATCAGTATGCCAAGCATCAAGCCTGTGTCCGATCTTAGGAACTATGGGGAAGTCCTCCGGGAGGTGGCGGTAGGCCAGCCCGTGTTCCTGACCAAGAATGGCCGGGGCCGCTACGCCGTGCTGGATATGGAGGACTACGCCGAATATGAAAAGATGAAGGCCATGAAGCGTCTGCTTTCCGAGCTGGACAAGGGCCGTACCTCCGGCGAGCTGGGGGGGTGGCTCTCCGCAGACGAGGTCTTCCAGGACATAGAGGCCCGCTACCATGGCTGAGCTGTTCATTTCTCCCCTTGCCAGAGGGGACATGGAGGAGATCGGCGACTACATCAGCCGGGAGCTCTGCAACTCGGAAGCCGCTTTGAATATGATCCGGCGGTTCAAGTCGGCTATAGCTCCCTTGCGGGACCTGCCCCAAATGGGTGCGCCTCTGCTAGTGCCCGGGAAGCAGGGCACCCTCTATCGCTATCTCGTCTGCGGCAGTTACCTTATCTTCTACCATATGGACGGGACCACCGTTTACATTGACCGCATCCTCTACGGCCGCCGGGACTACCTGTCTCTGCTCTTTGTCAATGAGCTGGGAGAAGAATAAACAGCGGCGGACGGGTCGATCGTTTCGAGAAGTGGTGCGGCATGTAATCCCATGGGGGTATCACCCCGCCTACAACAAAAAGCAAGTCTCCCGATCGCTCGGGATTTTTTCTTTGTACAGACAAAGCAGCGGAGTCACCTCTCGCTGCTTTGTCATTCGTATTACAAATCCAATAACTGCTTTTTCTTGGCGTTGTATTCTGCTTGGGTTATAATACCTCTGTCAAGCAATTTTTTATACTTCCCTAATTCATCGACCGATTCAACGCTATTCTTTTGAGGTGCTTCCCCCTTATTGATCTTTCCAATAGCCACAAGAAACGATATCAAAGCGGCGAAAAGCAGTAGAGCGGCCACAATATAGAATCCCCAGTTTAGACCGTATTCCGTATGGGATTGAAGCATATCAAATTGCAGCAATACTGTTTTGATCGTTAAGATAACGAAGGCAATCAAGGCCGCAGTTGGCGCAAAGGACAGAATTGTAAGCAGCTTTCCCTCTTTGCTGGCAAATCGAAGAATGAAAGCAACGATGCCAATCGCGGACAGGGAGATAACAGCTATGGCAAAATCCTCCTGACAAGTACTCAGAATATCCTTTGGCTTGTCAAACATATGGCTGAGTGATCCCCAGGAATCCGTAATCTTCCAATAGGATTCATTAAATACGATCGGCATAAAGCATAGCACAAGGAAAACGATTAACAGAATAATCACGATAAGACATGCGGTTTTCTTTTTCATTTTATCAAATCCCTCCTTCATAATAATACATCAACATAATAGTAAATATATTTATTAAAGTCAATAGTAAAGATATTTACTGGTGTATGCTGATGCGGAACGGAGAGACTATCAGCATGGACTACCGCAAGCGCATCCGCGATCTGAGAGAGGATCACGACAAAACGCAAACAGAGATCGCCGAGGCGTTGGGCACCTCGCAGACCATGTATGCGCGGTATGAGCGAGGCGCCAGCGAATTGCCCATCCGCCACTTGATACGACTGGCAGAGTATTACAACGTCACAACGGACTACCTGCTGGGCCGGACGGAACGACCCAACGGATAGCACCTCAGCACGAGCGCTTTTGTGTTTCTTGCAATTCTGACCTGCATCAGGTATACTTGAGCCATGAAGAAGATACTATTGATCGCCACCGGGGGCACCATCGCCTCCGGGAATACGGATGCGGGGCTCACGCCCACCATCAGCGGGGACGAGCTCCTCAGAGCCGTGCCGGGCCTTAAGAACATCTGCGAGCCCCACGCGGTGCAGGTGCTGAACATCGACAGCACGGACATGACGCCGGCCGACTGGCTGGTGATCTCCGGGGCCATCGAGCGGTACTACGACGAGTATGACGGCTTCGTGGTGGCCCACGGCACGGACACCATGGCCTACACGGCGGCGGCACTTTCCTATCTCATCCGCCGGTCCCCCAAGCCCATCGTCCTCACCGGAGCCCAGAAGCCCATCCACTCCGAGAACACGGACTCCCAGGTGAACCTGCTGGACGCCTTCGCTTACGCCTGCTCGCCCGGGAGCTGCGGCGTGGTCATCGTGTTCAACGGCTCCGTCATCCTGGGCACCCGGGCCCGGAAGGTCCGGTCCAAGAGCTTTTCCGCCTTCGCCAGCATCAACTATCCGGAGCTGGCCAACCTGCGGGAGGGGCGGGTGCTTCGGTATATCAGCCTCAACTACCAAAAGCCCCCCGTGTTCAGCCACAAGCTCAACGACAGCGTGGGGCTTGTGAAGCTGATCCCCGGCATGGGGCCGGAGGTCCTCTCTTACATGCTCCGCCGCAAGGACGCCCTGGTGGTGGAGAGCTTCGGCGTGGGCGGCGTGCCCAGCGAGGGGTCCCAGTTCTATGATGCTATCAAGAGAGGCGCGAAGGCGGGGAAGACCGTGGTCATGACCACCCAGGTGCCCAACGAGGGGAGCGACCTCACCGTCTACCGGGTGGGGCACAAGCTGAAGGCGGACCTGCCCGTGCTGGAAGCCTACGACATGACCACCGAGGCTGTGGTGGCGAAGCTCATGTGGATCCTGGGCCAGACCCGGGACCACGACGAAGTTAGCCGCCTGTTCTACGGCAGCATCTCCCACGACATGCTCTATACCGAGGAGCTGCCTCATGAGGGGTAAGTTCCTTCTCGTCCTGCTGGCGGTACTGTTGCTGACGGGCTGTGTTCGGCGGCCCGTGTCCTTTGCTTTGGACGGCGACGGGTACTATACCGGCTTTGAAAAGGTGGAGGCGGGGTACACCCGACAGGCAGCGAAACTGTATGGCTGGGTCATTTTGGAGGATCTGACCGTCACGGAGAACGTATCTGTTTGGCAGCGGTTTTTGCAGCGGGCCGCCGACGGGAAGGAAATGGGCGTCCGCATCGCCGAGTTCTTCGGGGAGGAGATGTACCTCATGGACGTTTTCTTCCACGATGGCCGGTACCGGGCGTTCTTCTCCGATGGCTTCGACTTCAGGGACGAGCCCTTTCCCTTTCTCCTGACGCTCGCCGGCAAGACCAACGGCCAGGCCGCCTACGCCGTGGTTCTCTCCGGGGACGAGAGCCTCACCTACGACCAGGTCATGCACACCTTCTTTTCCTCTCAATACCCTGATTCGGACATCCCCGCCCACCGGGTCCTGTTTTTGGGCACGGGGGAGCCAAATTGGTGATAGTATTATTCTTTTGCCGCTTTTTTCTCTTCGGTGAAGAGAAGAAAAGCGGCGCAAAAAAGAGAAGCTTAAGAACAAGTAAGGGGAGAGGATCGAATATTCCTCTCCCTTCTTAAAGTTCTTCGGGGCCGGCTTTCCGTTAGGAAATCCGGCTCGCCTTCTCTTTTTCAAGAAAGGTGTCTGCTTTCAATCCTTCCTTACACCTCCGGTATCACGGTGAACGTAAGTCGGCAGCTGCCCAGGGTGGGGGAGGTGAGGGTAATGGTGCCTTCGCCCATCTCACCCACGGTCCGCACATAGGTGCCGAAGGCGCCGCCCTCCAGGGACAGAGCCCTTGGACCCACCACCTGGATGGGCCCCTCCGTGGTGAGCAGGATGGGGTCAAAGGCCGTGGGGATCCGGTTCCCCCGCTCGTCCCGGCATTCGAGGTGGACGAGGGTCATGTCGTAGGCGCTGCCTTCGGTGAGCATGGTCCGTTCCGCCCAGACCACCAGCCGAGGCTTGGTGTAGGCGCCCTTCTCTACGTACTCGGCGGCCTCGCCATTGCGAATGGCGGTGAATCGCCAGAGGCCGCTTTCCTGGCCCCAGCCGCCCATGTAGCGGTTGAAGAGGTCGATGCCCTGCTCCATGGTGAAGTGGTGGCGGACCTTAAGATCGACCAGCGTCAGCTTGATATTCAGGGGGAGCTTGTCCATGCCGTACCTCTGGGCGGCGAACAGGCATTTCTTCACCTTGGTCGCCACCTCGTCACTGAACCCCTCTTCGGTTTTCAGCAGCTCGCCCACAAAGTCGTCGATATGCACCGGGGGGTGGGGGAGGCCAGGGTAATTGGCCCTGTCCGGCGCAAAGTCCGCGATGAACTTGCCGCCCTTAGAGAGCCGCACCTTCTCCGCATTGGTGAACACATAGGCATCGTCCAGCAAACTCCCGGCCCGCTCGCCCTTGTTCATGTCCGTGGCCACCATGAGCACCGGGTCCTTATCCTGCTGGCTCGCATACACCCAGCCGGCCAACTTGTTGTTCCTAAACCCGTCGGCCACGCCGTGGTAGCAGATGGCATCGCCGGTGCCGAAGTCCGGGTGAGTGTTGTAGTCAGCCATACACCAGGCGATGCAGCCGGACACGCCGTCTCGGATGGCCCCGTCGCTCTGGACCCGGGCATGTCGCAGGGCGTGGGTGAGCCGGTGCATCTCGTCGTCCTGGTTCTTGGTGGGGAACATATGCCCGTTGCACTCGGACACCAGATACCCTTTATTGAGCTCCTTGGTCACGTTCCCTTTCTCCAGCAGCCCGTAGCCCGTGCCGTCCTTGGTGAAGTCGTTGTAGGCGTACACGTCCTCCAACAGGTGGCTCTGCTGCAAATATCGGACGCCGCTGGTCTGGCGGGAGGGGTCCAGGCTGCGGCAGAGGGAATTGGTCTTCGTATACAGCTCGTTGTTGTCCTGGCTCTCGTTGATCCGCACGCCCCACAGAACGATGCTGGGGTGGTGCCGGTATTGAAGCACCATCTGCCGCACGTTTTCGAGGGCGATCTTCCTCCATGTCTCGTCGCCAATGTGCTGCCAGCCGGGAATCTCCGTGAACACCAGCAGCCCCACCTCGTCACACCGGTCGATGAAGTGCTGGCTCTGGGGGTAATGGCTGGTGCGGACCATGTTGAGGCCCAGGCCGAACTTCAGGTAGTTAACTTCGTCCCGCTGCATGCCCGCCGGGGCCGCATAGCCGATGTAGGGGTAGCTCTGGTGCCGGTTCAGGCCCCTAAGATGGACCTGCTGCCCGTTGAGGAAAAAGCCCTCTGCACGGAACTCCGCGTCCCGAAAGCCCACCTTCCGAATGCGCTCGTCCGCCGCCTGGCCTTCATGGACCAGTGTCACGGTCAGCTCATACAGCCGTGGCCGGTCCAGATCCCAGGGGACCGCGTTCTCCGCCTGGAAGGAGAGCTCATTCTCCTTCTGGGCGTCCACCGATACGTCCACATTCAGCTCCGGCAGCGTCAGGCACAGCACGTCCCCGGCGGCGGGAACTTGGCTCAGCGTCACCTGCACCTTGGCCGACCCATCCGCGTGGGTCACAGGAAAGACGTAAACTATATGGCAGGGCTCCGAAATCTCCAGCCGCGCCTCCCGATAGAGGCCGCCGTAGCAAAGGTAGTCGATGAGAAAGCCGAAGGGGGGCTGGTTCAGGCTCTCCCGGGTGTCCAGCCGCACGGACAGCCGGTTTTCCACTCCGTATCGGAGATTGGTCAGAAGGAAGCTCTGGGCCACATACCCGCAGTGGGCGTCCCATTCGGGCGCCACGGGATGGCCGTTCAAAAACACCTCGGGGTAATGGGCAGCGCCGTCGAGAACGAGCCGCACATCCTTGCCCTCCCAGGCGGGGTCGGCAAAGATGGTCCGGGTATAGCCGCAGACGGTCTCGTACATCTCCTTTTGGGCGCACTTCCAGGGCAGGAGCTTTGCGGTATGGGGCAGCCGCACAGCCTCCCCGGGGACCTCTCCCCGCAAAAACTCGTCGGTGCAGGTGAAGGCGAACTGCCAGTCGTTGTTCAGCGGAATATTACTGCGCATCAATGGTCACCTCGTTCACAGGGCTGTCCTCCCGGGACGCCTTCTTGAGCTGTTTCAACGTGAGGATGAACACGAGCACCACGAACACGATGAAGATGATGGTGAAGGGCACGGTCTGCATGAAGGCGCAGAAGTCATAGAAGCCGTGGATCAGGATGGGTACGGGCAGACAGGCGCGGGCCACGGAGCCGAATGTGGCGGGCTTATAGAGGCTGTTGACCTTCTGCTGGCCGTAGGCGATGCCCATGTACACCCCGCAGGCGGCGTGGAGCGGCAAAGCGAGCAGCGCCCGCGTGACGGCCACGCCAAGACCCCCCTGGAACACGTAGAGAATGTTTTCCAGGATCGCAAAGCCCATGGATACAAACACGGCGTAGACCACCCCGTCGAACCGGAAGTTGAAGTCGGGGGTATTGAAGGTGAACCGATAGAGGAAAAAGAATTTGAAGCTCTCCTCCACCAGCGCCGCCACGATGAACCCGGCGGCCAGGTTGAAGAGGAGGGTGCCTTGGGTGAGCACGTTCATGAGCACCCCGGTGAGCAAGCTCTCCACCAGGGCGGCGGGGATGCCGCTCAAAGCGCCGAAGAGGAGCAGCTTTCGAAGCAAAGACCAGGGCTCCTTTTCGATGGTGTCCATCTTGTAGACCTGGGAGAGCAGATACACGGCTGGCAGCACGGCGGCGGCAAGCAGGATGATCATGACAAAGACCTCCGTAGCAAAGAATATATATCACTGTATCACATCGCGTCGCCTTTTCCTATATCTATTTATAAAAACATATAAAAAGGCTGGACGGCTGTTCGCGTCTGTGGTAGGATATGACCTGAAAAAAATCCGCAGAAACGAAAGATTTTCATTGACAAACGTCCCTCCCTGTGGTAACCTATGCAAGGTGCCCCCACAGGGGGCTTGTTTTTGATGGAATACCACGAGAAGGAGAAACACCATGCGCGTTAAGATCACGTTGGCCTGCACCGAGTGCAAGCAGAGGAATTACAATACCTTCAAGAACAAGAAGAACGATCCCGATCGTTTGGAGTTCAACAAGTATTGCCGGTTCTGCCGCAAGCAGACCCTCCATCGGGAAGCGAAGTAAGAGGTTTTCCCATGGCGAAAGAAGTGGAAAAGAAAGCTGCTGTGGCTGCCAAGCCCGCCAAGAAGAGCAAGTTCAATCTCAAGCAGTACCTCAAGGAGATGATGGGCGAGGTCAAGAAGCTGACATGGATGTCCGTCGGCGACCTTGTGAAGCATACTGCCATGGTGTTCGTGGTGGTTCTTGCCATGTCCGCCATGATCTGGCTCCTGGATCTGGGCTTCTCCGCAGGCGTCAAAGGCCTGGCCACGCTGAGCGGCGCTGGCGCCAGCCAGACGGAGATCGCGGAGTAAGCGCATGAGCCAGCAGGAAGCCAAATGGTACGTGGTCCATACCTATTCCGGGTACGAGAATAAGGTAAAGGAGGATTTGGAAAAGTCCGTGGAGAACGCGGGCTTGTCCGATATCATCCTGGAGGTCAAATACCCCACGGAGGAGACCATCGAGATCCTGCCCACCGGCAAACGCAAGACCACGACCCGCAAGGTCTTTCCCGGCTATGTCATGGTGAAGATGCTGGTGGACGTGGTGGAGAAGGAGCGTCCCGCGGAGCGGGGCGGCGGCGTCACCCGGGAGTTGGTCATGAACCCCCGGGCCTGGTATGTCATCCGCAACACCCGTGGCGTCACCGGCTTTGTAGGTCCCGGCAGCAAGCCCGTACCCCTCACCGACGAGGAGGTCACGGCCATGGGCGTGGAGCGCATCCCCATCATCCTCAACATTGAGGTGGGGGAGAACGTCCGCGTGGTCTCCGGTCCTCTGGAGAACTTCATCGGCCGGGTGGAGAAGCTGGACCCCGAGCGGCAGAAGGTCAAGCTCACCGTGTCCATGTTTGGTCGCGACACCCCCGTGGAGCTGGATTTCATCCAGGTCCAGAAACTCTGATCCAACGAGCGAAAGCTCCTTTGGATAGGCAGGCAGCACCTGCTTAAGGTGGGAGGGGAGGCACCCCGCACCACCGACTACTAAAAATCTTAGATAGGAGAAACAGCAATGGCAAAGAAGATCACCGGTTATGTCAAACTGCAGATCAATGCCGGCAAGGCCACTCCGGCCCCCCCGGTAGGCCCTGCCCTCGGTTCCCAGGGTGTGAACATCATGGGCTTCTGCAAGGAATTCAACGAGCGCACGAAGAACCAGGTCGGTCTGGTCATCCCCGTGGTCATCACGGTGTACGCCGACCGTTCCTTCACCTTCATCACCAAGACCCCGCCCGCCGCGGTCCTCATCAAGAAGGCCTGCAACCTGGAGCACGCGTCCGGCGTCCCCAACAAGCAGAAGGTGGCCAGCATGACCAAGGCCCAGGTCAAGGAGATCGCGGAGCTGAAGATGCCCGACCTGAACGCCGCTTCCCTGGAAGCCGCCATGAGCATGGTCGAAGGCACCGCCCGCAGCATGGGCGTTACCATCGTGGACTAAGAGGAGGACAGCAATATGAAGCACGGAAAGAAATACGTTGAAAGCGCTGCCCTCGTCGATCGGCTCAAGCAGTACGATCCCATGGAGAGCATGGAGCTGGTCTGCAAGACCGCCAAGGCCAAGTTCGATGAGACCGTGGAAGTTTCCGTCCGTCTGGGCGTCGACTCCCGTCACGCTGACCAGCAGGTCCGCGGCGCGGTGGTCCTGCCCCACGGCACTGGCAAGACCGTCCGCGTGTTGGTTTTCGCCAAGGGCGACAAGGCCCACGAGGCTGAGGAAGCCGGCGCCGACTACATCGGCGACGAGGCCACTGTCACCAAGATCCAGAAGGAAAACTGGTTCGACTTCGACGTGTGCGTGGCGACTCCCGACATGATGGGCGTGGTCGGCCGCATCGGTCGTATTCTGGGCCCCAAGGGCTTGATGCCCAACCCCAAGTCCGGCACCGTGACCATGGACGTCGCCAAGGCCATCAAGGATATCAAAGCCGGTAAGGTGGAGTATCGTGTGGACAAGACCAACATCTGCCACTGCCCCATCGGCAAGGTTTCCTTCGGCCCCGAGAAGCTGACCGAGAACCTCACCACCCTCATGGAGGCGATCATCAAGGCCAAGCCCGCCGCCGCCAAGGGCACCTACATCCGCAGCCTGGTGGCTTCCACCACCATGGGCCCCGGCGTCAAGATCAACGCCCAGAAGTTCTAATCCAAGCCAAACAAAAAACAGCGCGGGAGCGATCCCGCGCTGTTTGTTTACATATTATTACAGAGTATGGATCGATCTTATATCTTTTTCAATAGTTGTTCCTTTTTATCCTGAAACTCTTTTTCCGTTAGCGCGCCTTCATCCAATAATTCTTTATACTTTTTCAATTCATCGGCCGTGCTGATGTGATTGGTTTGAGTGGATGGATCAGGCGCGTTCTTGTCAGGAATCACGCAGATATGTATAAGGGCGACAAGAAAAAGCAGCCACCCATACAGCCACCAAAGGTCAAAACTATACCCCTTCTTCTTTGCAATGCTAGCGGGAATAAATGCCAGCCCTGCTGCCACAAATAATCCAATGATAAATGCTTCAACATCCATGATACAATCCAATCCTTTCTATGTTTTCCATAAAAAGTATAGCCCGTATACGGGCTATTGTCAATAAAAAAGGGGTATCTTATCCTAAAAACAAGGAAAGACGCCAGAATGATAGTGTATGATCGCCTTTGGGCAAAAATGAAAGCGAAAGGTGTTTCACAGTATAGGCTGATAACAGAATTTGGGTTCAGCAGTGGACAACTGGATCGTCTGCGGAAGAACGAAAAACATAAGCACATTCACACTGAATCGCTTATGTGAGATTTTGAATTGCTCATTAGAGGAGATAGCCGAATACAAAATCGACCATTGACATAAGCGCGAAAGGAAACCCCCGCGCTTTTTGTTTGTTCCGAAAAATGTCGATTTTCACCCGTTGCATTTTATATATGAATGGGGTATACTAAAAATAGCTCATAAAGGAGGCAAATGATCTATGGGTAAATTTGTGATGAAAACCAACGAGAAAGGCTCCCGCTTCGTGCTCAAGGCCGGCAACGGCGAGATCATCGGCGTCAGCGAGACCTATTCCTCGGAGTCCGCCTGCAAGAACGGCA
>R21__coassemble_694_pt1 | contig 26405 bp, 23 predicted proteins | sample R21__metabat2_low_PE_052 | metagenome-assembled genome bin R21 | reverse complement strand
TTGCGCCCATTGCCCAATATTCCCCACTGCTGCCTCCCGTAGGAGTCTGGACCGTGTCTCAGTTCCAGTGTGGCCGATCAGCCTCTCAGCTCGGCTACCCATCGTCGCCTTGGTGGGCCGTTGCCCCGCCAACTATCTAATGGGACGCGAGCCCCTCTCTATGCGGATTTCTCCTTTGACCTCACCCCGATGCCAGGTCGTGGTCTTATGCGGTATTAGCACTCGTTTCCGAGTGTTATCCCCCTCAAAGAGTCAGGTTGCTCACGCGTTACTCACCCGTTCGCCACTAAGTAAAAAACCGAAGTCGTTTACTCCGTTCGACTTGCATGTGTTAGGCACGCCGCCAGCGTTCGTCCTGAGCCAGGATCAAACTCTTGAGTTCAATCTATTACAACGGTTTACCGTTGTCTGGTTCTTTTTAACTTCGCTTGGTCGTTTCGCGTTGTTGTCTCTCAATTACTAAGAATCAACTTGGCTTGTTTGTTGTTTCGCTATATAGTTTTCAAGGTGCTTTCGCTGCCTCAGGTCCCTCGCTCGCCGCTCGTTTCCCGCGACAGCTTTGACAGTATACCTCCGAGCTCGATCATTGTCAACCCCTTTTTTATTTTTTTGTCAAAAAATTTTTTAGGTGATGACGACCGGCTTTTTTACGGGGGGATTGGTCAGCATTTTACTATATTAAATTGACAAACGCAAGCCTTTTCGTTAAAATAACTTCGATTATCTTCTATTATTGTATTCAGGAGGCTTTTTCTATGCGCAATCTGTCCAGCCGGGAGCTTCGGCAGCTGTATCTGGACTTCTTCCGTTCCAAGGGCCACGCCGTGATCCCCAGCGCGTCTCTGATCCCCGAGAACGATCCCACGGTGCTGTTCACCACCGCGGGCATGCACCCCCTGGTGCCCTACCTCATGGGTCAGAGGCACCCCGCCGGCACCCGTCTCACCGACGTGCAGAAGTGCGTCCGCACCGGCGACATTGACGAGGTGGGCGACACCTCCCACTGCACCTTCTTCGAGATGCTGGGCAACTGGTCCTTGGGCGACTACTTCAAGAAGGAGTCCATCGCCTGGAGCTGGGAGTTTCTCACCGACGAGAAGTGGCTGGGCATCCCCAAGGAGAAGCTCTCCTTCACCTGCTTCGAGGGCGACGCGGATGCCCCCCGGGACACGGTCTCCCATGACCGCTGGGTGGAGATGGGCGTGGACCCCTCTCATATCGTGTATCTGCCCAAGAAGAACAACTGGTGGGGCCCTGCCGGGCTCACCGGCCCCTGCGGCCCCGACACGGAGATCTTCTACGACACCGGCCGCCCCGCCTGCGGCCCCGACTGCAAAGCCGGCTGCGACTGCGGCAAGTACCTGGAGATCTGGAACAACGTGTTCATGGAATATAATAAGATAGGCGAAGGGAAGTTCGAGCCCCTTGCCCAGAAGAACGTGGACACGGGCATGGGCCTGGACCGCACCATCGCCACCCTCCAGGGCGTGGAGAGCGTGTTCGACACCGACGCCTTCGCGGGCATCATCGAGCTCATCGGGAAGCTCTCCCATCATTCTTATAAGGAAAGCGATGCCACGGTGAAGGCCTTCCGCATCATCGCGGATCACATTCGTTGCGCCACCTTCATCCTGGGGGACCAGCGGGGCGTGACCCCCTCCAACGTGGACCAGGGGTACATCCTGCGGCGGCTCATCCGGCGGAGCATCCGCTACGCCATGCAGCTCAATATCCCCCGGTACGGCCTCGTTGAGGTGGCTTCGGCCGTCATTGACCAGTACGGCGACGTGTACCCCGAGCTGGAGGAGAACCGGGAAAAGGTGCTCTCCGAGCTGAAGCGGGAGGAGAATCGGTTTGCCGACACCCTGAAGAAGGGCATCAAGGAGTTCAACAAGACCGCCGCCAACGCCCAGGACGGGCAGATCGACGGCGTCTCCGCCTTCCATCTCTACGACACCTACGGCTTCCCCATCGAGCTCACCATGGAGCTTGCCCAGGAAAAGGGCATCCCTGTGGATGTGGACGGCTTCCATGCCGCCTTCGCCGAGCACCAGAAGAAGAGCCAGGCCGGGGCGACCCAGCGCTTTAAGAGCGGCCTTGCCGACCATCAGGAGGCCACCACGGCCCTCCACTCCGCCACGCATTTGCTTCACAAAGCCCTCCGGGTGGTGTTGAACGACGACACCATCTCTCAGAAGGGCAGCAACATCACCGCCGAGCGGCTCCGGTTCGACTTCAGCTTCCCCCGGAAGCTGACACCCGAGGAATTGAAGGCCGTGGAGGACCTGGTCAACGAACAGATCGGTCGGAAGATGCCCATCACTTGCGAGGAGATGACCGTGGCCGAGGCCAAGGCTCAAGGCGCCATCGGCTTGTTTGAGAGCAAGTACGGCGAGCGGGTGAAGGTCTACACCATGGGCGATTTCAGCAAGGAGATCTGCGGCGGACCTCACGCCGAGAACACCGGCGATTTAGGTCATTTCGTGATAAAGAAGGAGGAGGCTTCCTCCTCCGGTGTGCGCCGCATCAAGGCCATTTTGGAGAAATAAGCCCGAGCCATGACGGACTGGCTCACATACGAATGGGACTTTCACGGGGAGCGGGCCACCTTCCGGGTGGACATGCAGTATTGGGATCTGCTCCCCGTGCTTTCCTATTCCCAGCTGGTCTACGTGTGCGTGGCCCCCAGGGGGCCTCTGGCCAAGGGTTTCAACGCGGTGGAGCAGTACCGGTTCCGGCTCCTTCGGCACCGACTCATCGACGAGCTGGAGGGCCGAGCCATCCACGTGGGGAGCGTCTATACCGACACCCTGCGGACCCTGTACTTCTATGCCGCTGAGACGGACGTGATACAGCTGGCCTCCGCCATCTGCCGGGAGTACGGGATGCTGGCCATCACCTGTGCCCACGCCTCCGAGCCCCACTTCACCACCTACTATAAGTTCCTGTACCCGGACGACGTGCGGCTCCAGTCCGTGGAGAATGCAGCCTATATTGAGGCCATGCGCAAGCGCGGCGGGGACGTAGACATGGTCCGGCGGGTGGAGCTGACGCTCAGCTTCCTCACCGTGGAGGACCGAAATGCTTTCCTCAAGGAGGTGCCCAAGCTGGGCTTCACCCCCGGCAGCACCGCCTGGGATGCCGAGAACACCCACCCGGCCATGTGCACCGTCAGCGGGTTCACCAACCTCTCCCTCCATAATCTCAACCGCTTCACCGCCCGGGCCATCAGCGCCGCGGCGCCCCTGGAGGGCATGCTGACGGACATGGAGGCGGAGTTTGTGAAGAGGTATTGAAAGCATACAAATGAAAAGGCTGTCGCAGATGCGACGGTCTCTTTGCGTTTTTGGCCTTATTGCAAGCAGTTTTCAATAAATGCTTGCGTCAGAGCCTGATACCGCGGGGTGTCCTCCAAGTAGCTCATGCCGTGGCCGGCGCGGGGGAAGGTGTGGCGTGTGACCAGGTGCGGGTTGGCGGCGGCCGGGGCCTCGGACATATAGGCGGGCACGAAGCGGTCGTCCTCGCCATGGATGATCAGGATGGGGACTCTGGCAGCCTTCACCGCCTCGTGACAGCAGGCGGCGCCGAGGCGCAGGCCATGGCCGAAGAGGAAGGCGCCCACCTGCAGGAAGGGCCACATGATTTTGGCCGGAGCGCCCACCTTTTTGGCCGTCAGGACGATGATATCCTTCGGCACGTCGTAGGGGCAGTCGGCCAGGATGCCCTTCACCTGCTCGGGCAGGGGCAGGGCGGAGGTCATGAGGACCGTGGCGGCCCCCATGCTGATGCCGTGGAGGAAGAGGGGCGCGTCAGGGAAGCGCTGGGCATAGTACTCCGCCCACCGCCGCACGTCCTCCCGCTCCCGGATGCCGAAGGTCATGGTGTGGCCCTGGCTGTCCCCCTGAGCCCGCTCATGGATCAGGAGCACCCCGTCTCCCCGGCCCATAAGGGTCTGGGCTCCGCCGCAGAAGTCCCGAACGCCCAGGCCTCGGTAGCCATGGCAGCAGATGTGGATGGGGTGATCGGGCCTACCGGCATAGTAGTCCCCCGCCAATTTGAGGCCGTCCTTGGACGTGATATACACCCGCTCCGAGGGCATGGCCAGCAGCTCGTCGATGAGGCGGATCATCTCGTCCCTCTTCGGATCGTACTGTTCTCCCCTGGGCAGATGATGGGGGTCGTTTTGCTTGCCCACCGGCGCGTACAGCACATAGTGATAGACACCGTAAGAGATGGCGAGCAACAGCAGGATGAGAAAAACGGCAGCGATGAGCATAGGGACCTCCAGTTTTCGATAGTGTATTTTACCGTTTTTTTCCATGATGCGCAAGAGAAAACCTCCCCATGTCTGGCGACGGGGAGGCTTTGGGTGAGCGCTTTACCTTAGTTGTTCCTGCACGGTGTGAAAGCTGCCCACAGCGGCCATGGCCACCAGAGCGCCGTTGACCAGGCACAGCAGGACGTCCTCGACCCGGATGGCGTCCGAGGTGAAGACGGCCGCTGGGACCAGCAGGATGAGGGCGATGAGATACGCCCAGATCCGGGTGGGGATCCTGCGGATGCCCGGCAGGTCCTTAGTGAATTCGGTGATGATGAGCACGGCCATCACCGCGCCGCCGTAGGTGGCCAGATCACCCCACGTAAAGAATGCTTCAGTCATGTTTTGTTTCCTCCTTCATGTCGTAGAGAAGCCGCGTCAGCTCCTCCTTCAGTCCGTTCAAATCGCCGTTGCCGCCCAAGAGATCGTGATAGATGTGGTGGCCCCGGTTCCAGTTGCGCAGCTCCTCATAGGTGATGCGGCCGCGCCTCAAATACTTTAGCGCCTGCTGCTCCAGCCGATCCTGCAGGAGCCAGCGCATACCCTGGCTTTCGCCGGTCTCGGCGCGCTGCTTCTCTGTCCGCCGGCCAACGAGGCCGGACACCAGAGCTGTGGCCGCGCCGCTGCCCATGAGGGCGCATAGGATGGTGATGATCCCGTCCATGTGTCTTCTCCGCCATACAGCGGGTCTCCGTTTCCTCCTTTTCTTTTCTGACCCCAGGGACAGCATACCGCAAAACAGACGGCCGTGCGTCCGATAATTCGTTCATAATTGTGTTGCAAAACGGGTGAAAAAGGAGTATGATGGTTGCCATGTGGCAGAGATTCAAAAACAAATTTATCGGGGATAAGGCGTTCTACCGGCTGGTGCTGACCATCGCCCTGCCGGTGATGATCCAGAATGGCATCACCAGCTTCGTGAACATGCTGGACAATTTGATGGTGGGCGGCATCGGCACGGAGCAGATGTCCGGCGTGGCCATCTGCAACCAGCTCATCTTCGTGTTCAACCTGTGCGTGTTCGGGGGCCTCAGCGGCGCGGGCATCTACGGGGCCCAGTTCTCCGGTAAGCGGGATGTGGAGGGCGTGCAGAACGTGCTCCGGTTCAAGCTGTGGCTGGTGGGCATCCTGTCCGTCGTCGGCGTAGCGGCCCTGCGGCTCTTTGACGAGCCCCTCCTCTCCCTCTTCCTCCATCAGGGCAGCGAGCAGGGTGACCTGGCGCTGACGCTACAATGCGCCCGGGCGTATCTCAGTGTGGCGTTGATCGGCCTGCCCCTGTGGGCCCTCTCCCAGGCCTACGCCTCCACGCTGCGGGAGACTGCCAGCGCCACGCTACCCATGGGCGCGGGGATCGCGGCCATGCTGGTGAACCTTATCGGCAACTGGATATTGATCTACGGCCATTTCGGCGCACCGAAGCTGGGCGTGGTGGGTGCGGCCTGGGCCACGGTCCTCTCCCGCATGGTGGAGCTGGTCATCATCCTGCTGTTCACCCATCTAAAGCCCCAGGCCCATCCCTTCGTCCAAGGCCTCTACCGGACGCTGAAGGTGCCTCGTGCCCTAACGGGGATGATCGTGAAGAAGGGCATGCCCCTGCTCCTCAACGAAGCCCTCTGGTCCTCGGGACAGACCACCCTGGTGCAGATCTACTCCACGAGGGGGCTGGCCGTGGTGGCGGGCATCAACATCTCCAACACCATCTCCACGCTGTTCAACATCGTGTTCATGTCCCTGGGTTCCTCCATCGGCATCGTGGTGGGGAATTTGCTGGGGGCCGATGAGATGGACAAGGCGAAGGACACCAACATCAAGCTCACGGCCTTCTCCGTGATGTGCTGCCTCGCCATCGGCGGGATATTGGCCGCTACCTCCGGGGTCTTCCCTGAGCTTTACAACACCACGGACGAGGTGCGGCGCATCGCCTCCAGCCTGATCCTCATCACGTCCGCCGTGATGCCCTTCCACGCCTACACCAACGCCTGCTACTTCACCCTTCGCTCCGGCGGTCTCACCCGGCTCACCATGGTTTATGACTGCTGCTTCGTCTGGTGCGTGTGCGTTCCCCTGGCCTTCGGGCTCTGCCGATTCACTAACCTCCCCTTCGTGACCGTCTACGCCCTGGTCACCGCCACCGAGGGCTTGAAGGCCCTGTTCGGCTACTACTTCGTGCGGCAGGGAAGGTGGCTCCGAAACATTGTAAAAGGATAAAAATGAAGGACCCGTCAGTGCGGCGGGTCCTTTTCAGTGACAGGATTCATAGAGATATGCCCGGTCCTTCGTTCCGGTTCGTCGGATCGCCCCCATGAACGCAAGGACGTTGGCGGCGGCGCTGCCCTGGCGGACGGGCAAGCCCAGGGCCTTTGCAAGCTCCCGGGCGGTGAATTCTTCCGGCAGGTCCGGGGGCAGCAGAGCGGCATAGTCGTCGGCCGTCTGCAGGCGGGCCGTGCCCAGGAAGGAAGTGGGAGCGAACTCCAGGGGCGTTGCGGAGCGCCATCGGCTATGGCTGGGCTTTCTCAGCTCCTCCCCCTCCAACCGGACCAGACAAAAGGTCAGGTTCGGGTCCTTTAAAATGGGCTTCAAATAGGCCAGATCCGGCAGCAGGTCCGCCGCTTTCCCCCGCTTGGGGCTTTTGCGGCGATCCTTCAGCTCCCCCGTCTCCGGGTCCATGGTGAGCAGCCACTTCCTCTCGATGACGGGCACCACCACGGTCACGGGGTAGTATGGGAGCAGCGCCAGGAGCTTTGGTTTCAGCTTGTGAAGGCTCCGGGTCTGGACCTCGAAGACCCCCCGTTCGTTGAACACGTCCGCGGTGTACCGACCCAGCTTCACCTCGTGGCGGGATAGATCCGGCTCGATCATGCGCTTCAAAACCGCGTGGAGGGTCTTCTCCCCCAGGGTCCCCACGCCCTGCTCCGCCCGGCCCGTTTCCTGCACCGCCCGGCAGGCCGCGGCGAAGCTCAGTTCATCCATGATCCCATTCTTTTCCATGGGGACAGTATACCGTAAATCGAACGTGGCGTAAAGAAAGAATCCCCCGGCGAACCGGGGGACTCGTTTCAGGTCAGGTTATCACCCAGGCCATCAGACGATGCCCTGGGCCATCATGGCGTCGGCCACCTTCAGGAAGCCGGCGATGTTGGCGCCAGCCACCAGGTTGTAGCCCAGGCCGCACTTCTCGGCCGCTTCCACGGAGGCGGTGTAGATGTTGTCCATGATGTTGTGGAGCTGGGTGTCCACTTCCTCGGCCTTCCAGCTGAGGCGCTCGGAGTTCTGGCTCATCTCGAGGCCGCTGACGGACACGCCGCCGGCGTTGACCGCCTTGGAGGGGGCCACGGTGAGGCCCTTGTCCATGAGGAAGTACAGGGCTTCGTTGGTGGTGGGCATGTTGGCGACTTCGATGTAGTACTTGATGCCGTTGTCCACCATCTGCTGGGCTTCCTTCATGCCGATCTCGTTCTGATAGGCGCAGGGCATGCAGATGTCCACCTTGCAGCCCCAGGGCTTCTGCTTGGGGAAGAACTCCACGCCAAACTTATCGGCATAGTCCTGAGCCCGGTTCCGGTTGGAGGAACGCATCTCCAGCAGGTAGTTGATCTTCTCTTCGGTGACGACGCCGTCGGGATCGTAGATGTAGCCATCGGGGCCGGACAGGGTGACCACCTTGGCGCCCAGCTGAGCAGCCTTCTTGCAGACGCCCCAGGCCACGTTGCCGAAGCCGGAGACCGCGATGGTCTTGCCCTTCATGGTCTCGCCGTCATGCTTCAAAACGTTCTCGGCATAGTAGATGGCGCCGAAGCCGGTGGCCTCGGGACGGATGAGGCTGCCGCCGTAGGAACGGCCCTTGCCGGTGAGCACGCCGTTCTCATAGGCGTTGCGGATGCGCTTGTACTGGCCAAACAGGAAGCCGATCTCCCGGCCGCCCACGCCGATGTCGCCGGCGGGCACGTCCAGGTTGGGACCAATGTGGCGATAGAGCTCAGTCATGAAGCTCTGGCAGAAGCGCATGATCTCGGCGTCGGACTTGCCGGTGGGATCGAAATCGGAGCCGCCCTTGCCGCCGCCCATGGGGAGGCTGGTCAGGCTGTTTTTGAAGGTCTGCTCAAAGCCCAGGAACTTCATGACAGACTGGTTCACGTGGGAAGCAAAACGGAGGCCGCCCTTGTAGGGACCGATGGCGCTGTTGAACTGTACGCGGAAACCGCGGTTGACCTTCACTTCACCGGCGTCGTTGACCCAGGGCACCCGGAACTGAATGACCCTCTCGGGCTCCACCAGCCGCTCCAGCAACCCGGCCTTCTCGTACTCGGGGTGCTGCTCAACGACCTTCTCCAGGGAACGGAGAACTTCTTCCACGGTCTGAATGAATTCCTTCTGATCCGGATCGCGGCGCTTTACATCCTCAATGACTCTCTCGATGTATGCGTTCATAGTGACCTCCATTAAAAATTTGTTGCCTCCGCCTGCACCGCATTATGCAGGTTTCATTGCATCTCTATCATATCACAACGGAAAAAGATGTCAACCCGAAAAGAGGTTACAGACGGCGAAAAAAGGGCCGGGAGACATTTGAAAGTCTCCCGGCGAATTATAATATATTTTATCGGCAGCCTTACTTGATGAGCTGCTGGGGCTTGGGCTCCTGGCCCTCGGCGGCAGCGCCGCGGCGGACGATCAGGTTGGTGACGATGCCCAGGATCAGGGCGCAGGCGATCTTGGTGATGGTGATGGTGCCGTTGGGCAGCACGAAGTTGAGCGTCAGCTGGCCAACACCGGCAATCAGGATGACGGAGGCCACGAACAGGTTCCGGTTGTCATTGAGGTCCACGGGCTGGAGCATCTTGAGACCGGACACGGCGATGAAGCCGTAGAGGGTCATGCACACGCCGCCCATGACGCAGGCGGGGATGCTGTCGAGGAAGGCCACGACGGGGCTCAGGAAGGCCACCAGGATGGTCAGAAAAGCAGCGTAGGTGATGGTAACGACGGAGGCGTTCTTGGTGATGGCCACGCAGCCGATGGACTCACCGTAGGTGGTGTTGGGGCAGCCGCCGAAGAAGGCGCCCGCCATGGAGCCGATGCCGTCGCCCAGCAGGGACTTGTCCAGGCCGGGGTCCTTCAAGAGGTCCTTCTCGATGATGGAGGACAGGTTCTTATGGTCGGCCAGGTGCTCCGCAAAGACCACGAAGGCCACGGGGATGTATGCAATGGCGATGGTGCCCACATAGGACCAGTTCATCTCCTTCAGACCGTCCTTAGCGTTGAGGAAAGTGAACTGAGGCACACTCAGGAAGGTCTTCAAGGTGACGCCGTCCGCCACAAGGGCTTTGAAGGGGGTGAAATCGATGATCTTCAGGGCGTCATTGTTGGTGGCGTTGCCGATGAGGGTGAAGATGAGGGCCACGACGTAACCGGCCAGGATGCCGATGATGAAGGGGATCAGACGGATCTTCTTGTTGCCGTAGACGGAGCAGATAATGACCACGAACAGGGTGACCAGGGCGCAGATCAGGGCAACATATTTAGAGGCCACAGGCTGAAGCGCACCGTTGACCCACGGGCCGACATCGCCCTTGACCATGTCGCCCACAGCGTTGCCGGCCAGGCAGAGGCCGATGATGGCCACCGTGGGCCCGATGATCACGGGAGGCATGAGCTTGCCGATCCACTTCACGCCGTACTTCTTTACGGCGAGAGCAAAGCACACATAAACGAGGCCAGCGAAGATGGCGCCCAGGAGCAGTCCGGCAAAGCCCAGCTTATCGGCCATAGAGCCCGCAAAAGCTGCGCCGCTGAAGGCCACGGCCATGGCATCCAGGAATGCGAAGGAGCTGCCCAGGAACACAGGGCTGCGGAACTTGGTGAAGAGCTGGTAGACCAACGTGCCCACGCCGGCGCCGAAGAGGGCGGCGGAGGCGGTCATGCCGTGGCCCACGATGGCGGGCACGGCGATGGTGGCGGCCATGATGGCCAGCAGCTGCTGGAACGCGAATACCACGCGCTCGGAGAATTGGGGTTTGTCCTCCACGTTGTAGATGAGTTTCACTGTTTGTACTCCCTTCCTTTTTTCCTATACTCTATCCGCTTTCTTCAGCGGAGCGAAAACAGCTTGACGCCCAGGGGCTCATCGTCGATCTCGGGCACCGTGACGGAGATGAGCTCGTCCCGTGAGGTGGGGATGTTCTTGCCCACGTAGTCGGGCCGGATGGGCAGCTCCCTATGGCCCCGGTCGATGAGCACGGCGAGCTGGATGCTGGCGGGGCGGCCGGCGGCGAAGACGCCTTCCATGGCGGCCCGGGCAGTGCGGCCGGTGAAGATCACGTCGTCCACCAAGATCACGTCCTTCCCCGTCACCGCCACGGGGAAGTGGGACGCCCCGGCGTCGGGCAGGGAGGTGATCTCAGAAAGATCGTCCCGATAGAGGGTGATGTCCATGTACCCCACGGGGCAGGCCTTGCCCTCGAACTTCTCCACGTTGGCGGCGATGTGCTGGGCAAGGGGCAGGCCCCGGCGGCGGATGCCCACCAGCAGGATGTTCTCCACGCCCCGGTTCCGCTCAATGATCTCGTGGGTCACCCGAGCCAACGACCGCTGCACCGCGGCCTCATCCATGATCTGGGCCTTGAACTCCATGGGCATCCTTTCCGCGGTATCCGGCGGGCTATAGAAAAAGCCTGCCGGTCATATCCGGCAGGCTTGAGCATCCTTCTTCTGCGCCTTCTGTGCGCGTCGATTGTGCTGACCTTACCGGCATCTCTGTACCGCTTAAAAATCATTGGAGGTATATTAGCATGACATTTTGGATTTGTAAAGGGGCTTTTGACATTTTTTGTCCATATATTTTGTGGTGCTGCCGCCCTGCAGTCACTGCTTCTGCCCCTCAGCTTCCGTATCCATAGACCTTCAAGAAGTAGCGGTAGAAGGGCATGAGCTGGGAAAGGCCGTCGCAGACGAGGCCCACGAAGTCGTGGGAGAAGAGCTTGTCGTTGAAGGGCTCCTTATGGGACATCCACAGATACTTTTTGTTGTACCAGGGGCAAAGCTCGTCGTCGGCGTGGCCCTTCTTGCGGCTGAACTCGGGGCCGTTCAGGGTGAAGTAGTCCTGCTCATTAAACTGCCGCACCAGCTTCAAAAAGGTCTTCGGGTCATCGTCCAGGCTCTTGCGGAAGCCCGCCATGCCCGGGGCGTCCCGCCAGTAATCGCCGCCGATCTCCCAGTAGAGGGCGGTGAGGCCGAAGAACAGGGTGCCACCCCCCTCCATGCTGCGGGAGGGCTTCAGGGAAAACCACAGCTCCTCCTTGTAGGGGCCCCGGCCGAAAAGGCGGCGGGCGTCCCGGTAGATGCGGGAGACGTGGAGCTCGAAGGGGTCATCGGGAAAGCGGCGGACCATCTCAGCCATAACGTCCTTTGCAAGCTCGTCCATGGGCTTCTTCAGGCTCCGCTCGTAGACCTCTCGATGGGCTTCGAACCAGGGCCGATCGTTATTCAAGGCGAGGTTCATCATAAACTCGCTGGTTTCTTGAGAAAATCCGGTGAACACGGGGTCATCCCCTCCTTTTTTGTATCGTGACATTCTACCGTTTCTTTCGAGTCTGTGTCAAGGGCGACGGCATGAAAAAAAACGACGAAATCAAAAGATTTTGCTTGCATTTTTCACGCTATACCGTCATAATAAAACATGTTTTTCATAGAGGAGGAGTCAGGCATGGCACAGGTGAGCATAGGGTACGCGCCCCTTCAGGAGCGGATTCGGAAAGAGGGGCGGGTCCTGCCCGGTAACATCATCAAGATCGACGGCTTTCTCAACCACCGGGTGGACATGCGGCTCATGCACGAGCTCTCCCATGAGTTCCTTCGCCGGTTCGACACCACCGGTGTCACCCTGGTCATGACCGTGGAAGCCAGCGGCATCGCCCTCGCCTCCGCCGTGGCGGCGGATCTGGGGGTCCCCCTCCTCTATGCCAAGAAGGCCAAGTCCGACAACATCGAGGGCGGCCTCTTCCAGAGTGAGATCATGTCCTATACCTATAAGAAGAAGGTCACCCTGCTGGTGTCCAAGCAGTGGATCTCCGTCGAGGACAAGGTCCTCATCATCGACGACTTCCTGGCCATGGGCGAGGCGCTGCGGGGCCTGTGCGAGATCGTGAACCAGTCCGGCGCACAGATCGTGGGCATCGGCGCTGCCGTGGAAAAGGGCTTCCAGCCCGGGGGCCAAAAGCTTCGGGACGCGGGCTACCACCTGGAATCCCTGGCCATCATCGAGAGCGCCGACCCGGAGAAGGGAATCGTTTTTAGAGGGGAATAAACCTTTGTTTTGCCGCTTTTTCTCTTCGGTGAAGAGATAAAAAGCGGCGCAAAAAAGGGAAGCTTAAGAAGGGAACAGGTTTATTGGTATGCCTGTTCTCTTCCTTTTATTGGGCTTCTTTTATCCCTCCATGAGTTCATGCAGCGGGATCGATATCCACTTCCCCGCCTCGTTTAGCAGGATCAGACGGCCGTCGGTGGTCAAGCGGATGCGGGCGGGCCAGGAGGCCTGCCAGTCGATGTAGCCGAAGGAGCCGATCTTGGCGCGGGTGTTGAGCTGGGACAGAAGCTTTTCCGTCTGGTCGGCGGCCACGGGGACCAGGCCGCCATAGGTTTCCAGGCTGACGTCCGGGGCAAAGAGGGCGTAGCCGGTCATCAGTCGCTCCTCTTTTTTGAACTCGTCGCTCCAATCGGCCCAGGACGCTGGATCGTCCGCCGCCCCATGGAACAGGAGTAGCCGTTCACCTTCCTTTTCCAGCAGGCACAGAGCGGACGCAACCTCTCCCTGCAGAGGCGCCTCCGTCCAGCCCTCCGCAAGATACGTTTCCTTCACACGATCCAACGGTTCCCCGGGCCACAGGACGCCCTCTCCATAGTCCGTGAATATTTCCAGGGCGTTCTGGGGGATGCCCGCGCCCATGTCGCACACGTCGTACACCGCCCGGCCAGGCCGCTTCCGGCCACAGGCCAAGGGCTTATATGTGACGCCCTCCGCCCCCGCCTGCCGTTCAGCTAAAATGAACCGATCGTCGGTGTAGGTCCAGAGCAGGACCATGCCGTTTTCGTTGGTCAGCCGGTGATCCTCCCCTACGATGAAATGCTGGTCCAGCATGTCCCACTCCACCCCCGGCCAGTCCTCGGGCCGCCGTCCCGACAGGGGGTCCTCCGCGCCCACGTCGGTTCGGTCGGTGCGTTCCAGACGGCCATAGAGGTATCCAAGCTCATTTGGGGTGAACAAGGGGTTTTCCTCGTACGACATGGACGCTACATAGGCATAGGCTTTTTCACTATCATACCAGATATATCCCCGCATACACGGAATGGAAAGGACGGGCTCGGCCTGGGTTTGATCAGTGTAGAAATCCTTGGTGAATAAAAACTCATTCCCTTCCCGGCGGACGGAAAAGATCTCAATAGGCTGGCGACGATAGCCAATATCCTTTTTCAATTTCGCATAGCTCACATACGCATACATCTTTCCTTCCTCATCCACGGTCAGCAGAAGTCCGTCAGAAGATTCAGTGTATGCGTCGGAAACGAACGTTTTATTCAAATGATCCATGGGATCGAACAGGGATTTCCGATTCCAATCTTCATACCGATACCAACCAATAGCCATACCGCCGAAGGCGACGGCAAGCACAGCGAACAGGGCTACGGCCAAAAGCGTTCCCTTCCCCTTCTCTGATAAAGGCATCAGGGGGATCAGCAGGGGTGGCAACAGAAAGAATACGGTGTATGGAACATTCTTGATTGTGGACAAGAGGACCTCTCCGTATCCCGAGGCAAAGCAACCATACAGATACAAGCCCAGCAACAGGAAGGGCGGGAGACTGTATATCCACAACCCTTTACATGCCCGCTTCTTCAAGCCCCGCACGGCAAGGAAAAACCACACAAGGGACAACAGATAGGCGAAGCTGTGTATGATCGATACCTTCCAGCGTGCCGTAAGGCCGAAAGATGAAACATACGGCCAATACGCCATAAATGTTACCCATACAAGCGCCAACCCCAAAATGGCGGCGATATGCAGCAGGACCTTTTTCATAGGCGCTTTCCCCTGTTATTTGATGTTTACAGCATACCATCCGCCCGGAACAGGGACAACAGCTCCGGCCCAAGGTTCACGGTGTTTTTACAGAAAGGACGAAAAAGGAAGAGGCAACACAGCTTCTTCCCTTTTCTAAAAGTTTTTTGGCTGCACCTTTTTTACAAAAAAGGTGCGTGCTTTCAATAAAAACCTATTAAGACAATTCGAACATGCCCGTATAGAGCTGGTAGTAGCGGCCCTTCTGGTCGAGGAGGGCCTTGTGGTCGCCGCGTTCGATGATCTCCCCGTGTTCCAGGACCATGATGGCGTTGGCATTGCGGACGGTGGAGAGCCGATGGGCGATGACGAACACGGTCCGGCCCTTCATGAGCTCGTCCATGCCCCGCTCGATGTGGGCCTCGGTGCGGGTGTCGATGGAGCTGGTGGCCTCGTCCAGAATCAGCACCGGCGGGTCCGCCACGGCCGCCCGGGCGATGGCGATGAGCTGCCGCTGACCCTGACTGAGGTTGGCGCCGTCGGCGGTGAGGACCGTGTTATAGCCCTCGGGCAGGTGAGAGATGAAGAAGTGGGCGTTGCTCCGCTTGGCGGCGGCGACGCACTCCTCGTCCGTGGCGTCCAGCCGCCCGAAGCGGATGTTCTCCATGACCGTGCCGGTGAACAGGTGGGTGTCCTGGAGCACCATGCCCAGCGACCGGCGAAGGTCGTCCTTTTGGATGTCCTTCACGTTGATGCCGTCGTAGGTGATGGCGCCGGTCTGCACGTCATAGAACCGGTTGATGAGGTTGGTGATGGTGGTCTTGCCCGCGCCGGTGGAGCCCACGAAGGCGATCTTCTGGCCGGGCTTGGCGTAGAGGCTCAGATCCTTGAGCACGTCCACCTTCCCATCGTAGGAGAAGGTCACGTGATCAAAGCGCACATCGCCCTTGAGGGGGATGCGCTCGTCACCCCGGACCCAGGCCCACTGGTCCTTCCCCACCTTCTCCAAAGTGTACTTGCCTTCATCCACTTCCGGCGCGGTATCCATAAGGTCGAAGATCCGCTCGGCCCCGGCCAGGGCGTTCAATACGCCGGTGATCTGCTGGGAGATCATGTTGATGGGCCGGGCGATCTGCTTGCTGTATTGGAGATAGGCTGCCAATGTGCCGATGTCCATGAGGCCCCGGATGATGAGGCTGGTGCCGGACATGGCGCTAATGGCGAAGAGGATGTAGCTGGTGTTGCCCATGATGGGCATGAGGATCATGCCGTAGGAGTTGGCCTTGGCGGCGGCGTCCCTGAGGTTTTGAGCGAGCTCATTGAACTCGGACTTGACCTTCCCCTCATGGCAGAACACCTTCACCTCCCGCTGGCCCTCGAAGTGCTCCTCCACGTACCCGCTGGCGGCGGCGATGGCGGACTGGCGGGCCCGGAAGTATTTGGCGCTGAGGCGGGTAAGCCGGCTCACAAGGCCGGTCATGACGAACAGGATGCCCAGCACCAGAAGGGTGAGCTTCCAGTTCATGATAAGCATGGCCACCAGCACGCCCAAGAGCGTCACCGAGCTGCTGATCATGTTCGGGAGGGCGTTAGAAAGCATCTCCCGCAGGGTGTCCGTGTCGTTGGTGAAGCGGGACATGATCTCGCCGTGGGTGCGGCTGTCAAAGTATTTGAGGGGCAGCTTTTCCAGGTGCTCGTACATCTCGCAGCGGATCTGGTAGAGGACCCCTGTGTTCACCCGAAGCAGCAGCCGGTTCACGCCGTAGTTGGCCGCCACACCGGCGATGTACACCGCCGCCAGCAGAACGATGTTGCGGACGATGGGGCCGAAGTCCCGGCTGCCGGTGGTGAACATGTCCGCGGCGATGTTGAAGATGGGCTTCAACAGGTACGTGCCCACCACGCCGGAAAGGCTGCTGATGAGCAGGAACACCGCCGCCAAGAGGAGCTTGCCCAGGTGAGGCCGCAGGTAGCCGAAGAGGCGGGCGAAGGTCTTGCCCACGTTTTGGGGCTTTGCGAAACCGCGTGCCATATTACGCTACCTCCTTTCTCATCTGGGATTCATACACTTCCTGATAGATCTTGTTCCGCCCGAGGAGTTCCTCGTGGGTGCCAACGTCGTTGATCCGGCCCTCATCCAGGACCACGATCCGATCCGCGTCCATGACGGAGTTGAGCCGCTGAGCGATGATGATCTTGGTGGTGTCGGGGCAGACGCTCCTGAACGCCTCCCGGATGGCCTGGTCCGTGGCGGTGTCCACAGCGCTGGTGGAGTCGTCCAGGATGAGGATCTTCGGATTCTTCAGCAGCGCCCGGGCGATGCACAGCCGCTGCTTCTGGCCGCCGGACACGTTCACGCCCCCCTGGCCGAGATCCGTATCGTAGCCCTTGGGGAAGCCCATGATGAAGTCGTGGGCACAGGCAGCCTTGCAGGCGGTTTCGATCTCCTCGTCCGTGGCATTGGGATCGCCCCACTTCAGGTTGTCCTTGATGGTGCCGGAGAAGAGCACGTTCTTCTGAAGGACCATGCCGATGGCCCCCCGCAGCTGGTCGGTGGAGTATTCCTTCACGTTGATGCCGCCCACCTTCACAGCGCCGGAGGTGGCTTCATAGAGCCGGGGGATCAGCTGGACCAACGAGGTCTTGCCGCTGCCCGAGCCGCCGATGACGCCGATGACCTCGCCGCTTCGTATATGCAGGTCGATGTCCGTCAGGGTGGGGTTTTCGTCGCTGCCCGAATAGGAGAAGTTCACGTGATCAAAGTCGATGGAGCCGTCCTTTACCTCCAGCAGGGAGGACCGGTTCTCGTCGATGGCGGGCACCTCGTCCAGCACCTCCACCAGGCGTTTGGCCGAAGCGGAGGACATGATGAGCATCATGAAGTACATGCTAAGCATCATAAGGGAGATGAGGATGGAGCTGATGTAGGAGATGAAGCTGATGAGCTCGCCCGAGGTCATCTGTCCCGTGGCAATGTGGGTGCCGCCGATGCCCACCACCGCCAAGATGCAGGCGTACATGGTGAGGGTCATGAGGGGGGCGTTCAGGATCAATATCTTCTCCGCGTTGAACTGGGCGTCCCTCACGTCCGAGGCGCTCTTTTTGAACTTCTTCGTTTCATAGTCCCCCCGAACGAAAGCCTTCACCACCCGGATGGCGATGAGGTTTTCCTGAGCGGAGGCGTTCATGTCGTCGTAGCGGTGGAGCATGGCGATGAACCGGGGATGGGCCTTCGTGCCGATGAGCACCAGGCAGACCGCCAGCACCGGCAGGGCGCACAGCAGCACCAGCGACAGCCGCCCGGAGATGCGGATGGCCATGAAGGTGGCTAAAATCAGCTGGGCAGGGGACCGCATGGCCAGGCGAATGGTCATCTGGAAGGCCTGCTGCACGTTGGTGATGTCGTTGGTCATGCGGGTGATGAGTGACGGGGTTGTGAACTTATCCGTGTTCTTGAAGGAGAAATCCTCCACCGCGCCGAAGACCGCGTTCTGCAAATTCATGGCAAAGCCCGTGGAGGACCGGGCGCCGAAGATGACGCCCAACATGCCGAGGGCCATGGCGCCGAGGGTCAGCAATATCATGACGCCGCCCATGCGGTATACGTACCCCGTGTCCCCCAGGCTAATGCCGTTGTCGATGAGCAGGGCCATGTATCGGGGGATCAGCACCTCGAAGATCACCTCGCCGATCATGCAGGCAATGGTCAAAAAGGCCGGATACTTGTATTTCCCCACATAGCCCAATAGTCGTTGGATCGTGTTCTTCATTTCTTCTCCTTCCGTTTATCCGCTTCCATGAGGGAGCCGAAGACCTGGCGGGGCTCCACGTCCCGGCCGCCCAGATTATCCATCATCCTGTCCAGCACCCGGGAAAAGGCGTCCAGATCCTCCGGCGGGATGTGGGCAAAGGTTCGCTCATTCACCGCCGAAAGGAGCTGACACTTGGCTTTCGTCAGCGCCTCCCCCTCGCCGGTCACGAACAGCTGGTTCTTGCGCCGGTTCACCGGGTCCACCCGCCGTTCCAGCAGGCCTTCCTGTTCGAGGCGCTTACAGCTGGTGGCCACGGAGGCCGCCGAGATGTACAGATACCCCGCCACCTCCCCCTGGGTGCAGCCGGGGTGCTCCAGCACATAGGCCATCAACGGCACCGGGATCACCTTCTGCCCCAGCCGCTCCCGCTCCCGATTTAAAGCGGTCCGTCGCAGGGCGTTCACCAGGGCCATCTTCTTGGATAGCTCCTCGTTTTGCATAAGCATTTCCTTTCTGCATAAAATTAAATAGTTAACTGTTAGTCAGTTAACTATTATAGTCCAACATATAGGATTGTCAATGGGGAAAATGTGACAGGAATGGGAACTTTGCTTTTATTCCTCCAACAGGGTATGCAAAATGCGCTTCCGGTCGGAGAGAAAGAGGCTGGTAATCCGGTAGCTGTCCGTGTCCTCGTAGGCGATGGGGTGCAGGGGCCCGTCGTCGAAGGAGAGGATAGCGGCGTCGGGAAGCCCCAGCAGGATGGGCGAATGGGTGACGATGAAAAACTGAGCCCCGGCCCGGGCGCAGATGTATATCTCCCGAAGCAGAGTCAGCTGCCGCTGGGGGGACAGGGCCGCCTCGGGCTCGTCCAGGAAGTAGACCCCGCCGGGTTGGAAGTTGCTTTGCACCGTGGCTAAAAAGCTCTCCCCGTGTGACTTCTCATGAAGGTGCTGGGGTACGCCGCCGCTTTGGCTGTATTCCGCTTCCGCCGTGGCCACATTATAGAAGCTCTCCGCCCGCAAAAAGTATCCCCAGCGGGCCTTCCTCGGCCCCTTGACCAGGCGCATGGTCTCACAAAGCTTCGAATGGGAATCGTAGGTGGAGAAGGCATAGTTCTTGGTGCCGCCCTCGGGATTGAAGCCATAGCTCACGGCCATGGCCTCCAGGAGCGTGGATTTGCCGCTGCCGTTCTCCCCCACGAAGCAGGTGATGGGGCTGTCGAAGTCCTCCCGATCCACCCCGGCGATGGCGTCGATGGTCCACAGATAGCTATTTCGGTCGACAGCGTCCCAGTCCAGGCAGGCAGCACGGATGAAGAGGTCAGGCGCCATATGGATCCTCCTCCATGGACTGGATGAACCGCTGTTCCACCGCTTCCGCGGGGATCTCAAGAAGTGCGCTGAGGTTTCCAAACAGCGGCGTATCAGAGGAATACACTTCATCCAGAAAGCGCTTTGTGCCCAGCTTCTTGATCAAAAAGCCGATGAACGCGCCGGCGATGGGGTATGTGATCTCACTGGGATGCTCATAGAAACCTTCGTCCGCTTGCAGCTCCCGAACGGAGACATAGGACCCGTTTTTCAGGAAGCCGCGCACCCACGCTTCGTTAGGTTTCCCCCAGAACGACCCGTCGGCATACATGGCGAGCCCCTCGCTGAGGAGCTCACACCGGGGCATGCAGAGCTGATAGGAAAAGAGATGGGCCACCTCGTGAGCGCCGATGGCCCTAACCTCGTCACAATAGGCTCCCAGCACATAGTTGGGTCCGATGGACAGGCCGTTGGTGGGGCAGGGCTCCATACCGAACAGCTCGCTCAACGCCTGGCCGTTCTCCTCCGGGGCGTCCGTCAGCAGATACTCGACCTTTTGGGGCAGCTCGAAGCCGAACAGATCCGCTAGCCGAGCGTAGGCTCGCTCCTGCTCCGCAGCGATGGCCTCGATCTCCCGCCCCGCCAGGGAACCGGGGGTAAAGCGAAACACATAGTGTTCGGTCTCCGTCGCCAGGCTCAGCCGGTCCAGGGCTCTCGATTCGACCTCTATCAATATGTCAGGCTCATCCGCCCAAATGCGCAGCTTCATGATCCCTCCTGCTCCAGGCTCCGCTTCACCTTCCAGAGCTTGTCCTCGGCGATGAGGACCTTGACCCGGGTGCCGGTCTCCTCGTGGGTCTCCTCCAGGATGTTGCCCGCGGCCCGAAGCGATTGCATGGCGTCATACTTCTCGTAGGGGATGAACAGCTCCATGAGCCGTTGGCCCTGGTTCAAAGCCTCCTCCGCCTTGGCGAGGAGCTCCTCAAGGCCCCGGCCCGTCAAGGCGCTGATATGGACGAAGTTGCCCCGATGGGCGGGCAGGGCCCCCTCCTTGTCCACCTTGTTGTAGACGTCGATGCGGGGAGTGTTCCCCGCGCCCAGGGAGGTCAAAACCTCGTCCACCACCTGCATCTGCACCTCGTAGTGGGGGCAGCTGCTGTCGATGACATGGAGGATGAGATCGGCGTCCCGCACCTCCTCCAACGTGGAGCGGAAGGCCTCAACAAGATCGGTGGGAAGCTTGTTGATGAAGCCCACCGTGTCGGAGAGGATGCAGGCCGTGCCCTGGGGCAGGGTGATCTGGCGGACCACCGGGTCGAGGGTCGCAAAGAGCTTGTCCTCCGCCAGCACGGAAGCGTTGGTGAGGGCGTTCAAAAGGGTACTCTTCCCCGCGTTGGTATAGCCCACGAGCGCCAGGAGAGGCACACCGGTCTTCTTCCGAGCGGTGCGGCGAAGGGAGCGCTGGCCCTCCACCTCCTTGAGTTCCTCCTTTAATTCGTATATCCGGCGGCGGATGCGGCGCCGGTCGATCTCCAGCTTCTTTTCGCCGGGACCGCGAGCCCCCACGCCCGCGCCCTGGCGGGAGAGCACGAGGCCCGTGCCTAAAAGCCGCGGCAGCCGGTATTGGAGCTGGGCCAGCTCCACCTGCAGCCGCCCCTCCCGGCTGGTGGCCCGGGTGGCGAAGATGTCCAAAATGAGCATGGTCCGGTCGATGACCGGGGTGCAGAGGATGTCCTCCAAATTTCGGATCTGGATGGCGGAGAGCTCGTTGTCGAAGATGAACAAATCCGCCTCCGTGGCGCTTGCTAACAGCCTGAGCTCGTCCGCCTTGCCGGAGCCGATGTAGGTGGCGCTGTCCATGGCCCGCTTCTTCTGGCTCTCCCGGCGGATCACCTCCACGCCGGCGGTTTTCGCCAGCTCTTCCAGCTCGGAAAGGGTGTCGTAGCCCTCGTTGTTCTCGATGCCCACCAGAATGGCTCGCTCGGGCCGGGCGGCGGCCACGTCCACAGCGGGCGCCTTCAGGCGCTGGTCGGCCTCCAAGATGGCGTCCAGCAGCCCCCGCTGGGGGAGCCGGTCGTGGCGGAGGGGGCCGTAGATCAGGGGCTTCCGTTCCTCGTTCACCACCTCGCCCACGAAAGCGGCATAGAAGCTGGTAGGCTGCCCCTCCTTCACGCCGATGGCGCACATGGAATCGAGGCGCATGGCGTTCAACGTGCCCAAATCCACGTCGCTCAAATACCCGCTGCCGTTGGGGTGGGTGTGGATGCAGCGGACGCCCGAAAGGCGGTCGATGTTCCTCACCAGGCGCATCTCGGGCATGGACACGGTGTGATCGTCCCCCACGGACACGTCCTTGATGAGCCCCGCCCGGGAGATGTACACGCTGATCTCCCGGTTGATCCGGCCCGTGAAGGCGCACATGGCCTCCAGCAGCTCCCTCGAGGCGAAGGTGCCCGCGGGCTGGTCCATGTCGTAGAGGGTTTTCATTTCCTCCAGTAGCACGTCGCGGATGCCGCTGATGTTTCCGTTGATCTTCTGTTCCATGGAGGAAAGTATATCATGGCCGTATGGGATTGTAAACGAAAACCGGTTGTATGTTTCCCGAAACCTGCTATAATGAGAGGCAGAAAAATATGTCGGAGGTAGATATGAAACAGGATATCCAGGCGTTGATGGACTTTTTGACCCGATCCGTGTCCCCCTATCACGGGGTAGCGGAGGTGCTGCGCATTTTAGCGGACGAGGGCTTTGAGGAGCTGCCCCTCACCGGCGACTGGCAGCTGACCCCCGGAGGCAAGTATCGGATCGACTGCCGGGGCACCATGGCCGTCGGGTTCACCGTGGGCGAGACCTTCGCCCCCCAGGACGGCTTTCGGGTGGCGGCCAACCACATGGACTGGCCCTGCTTCTATATCAAGCCCGACCCCGAGCAGGTGAGCGCGGGGTGTTTGAAGCTGTCCGTGGAGCCCTACGGCGGCCTCATCCACAGCACCTGGATGGACAGGCCCCTTTCCTGTGCGGGTCTTGTGACACTGAAGGGCGAGACGGCCATGGCGCCGGAGCGCAGGCTCTTTGACTTCGGGCGGCCGTTGTTCACCATCCCGAATTTGGCCATCCACATGAACCGAGAGGTGAACAAGGGCGTGGCACTGGATCCCGCCAAGGACCTGCTGCCCCTTGCCGCTACCGTGGAAAAGGAATTCAACAAAAACGGGTTCTTCCTCAAGAAGATGGCCGAAGCCATGGGCGTGGCCGTGGAGGATATCCTCTCCTTCGATCTGGTGCTCTATAACGCGGAAGCGCCCCAGCTCATCGGCTTCGACGGGGAGCTCCTCTCCGCGCCGCGGCTCGACAATCTGACCTCCGCCTTCGCCTGCCTTGCCGGCATCACCGGCCCCCAGCGGAAAGCGGGCGTGAACATCGCCGCCTTCTTCGACAACGAGGAGGTGGGGAGCCGCACCAAGACCGGCGCCGACAGCGACACGCTGAACTACATCACCGAAAAGATCGCCTGCGCCCTGGGCCTTGATCGAGCCGGGTATCTCAACGCCCTTATGTCCGGGTTCCTTTTGAGCTGCGACGTGGCCCATGCCCTGCATCCCAACAAGATGGAGATGTACGACAACGCTGTCTGTGCCCTGCTGAATCGGGGCGTGACCATCAAGATGAACTACTCCCAGAAGTACGCCACGGACGCCGTGGGCGTTGGCATCGTGGATGGCTTGTGCAAAGCGAAGGGCATCGCTCATCAGCGGTTCATGAACAAGGCCGGCAGCGCCGGCGGCGGCACCTTGGGCAAGTTCACGGCCACCAACCTTTCCATGCGGTCGGCGGACATCGGCGTACCCATCCTCGCTATGCACTCCGCCCGGGAGCTCATGGGGGCCAGGGACCAGCAGAGCATGAACGACCTGGTTTCTGCGTTTTTTGCGGAGAATTGACCTGTGGACGAGCAGCGGTTCATCGACAACCTAAAGCGCCGGGGCTATGAGGTGACCCTGTTCGACACGGGGGCCGAGGCCGCGGCGTACCTGGACGAAGCCATCGACGGGAAGACCGTGGGCTTCGGGGACTCGGAGACCATGCTCTCCATGGGGCTCTACGAGAGGCTGGCGGCCCACAACGAGGTCTTCGACCCCATGCACCGAAGCGCGGGCGAGAGCTTTCGGGAGACCGCCCGGAAGACCCTCTTGACCGACGTGTTCCTCACCTCCCTCAACGCCATGAGCGAGAATGGGGAGCTGGTCAACCTCGACGGCACGGGAAACCGGGTGGCCGGGTCCCTATTTGGCCACGAGAAGGTGTATTTCGTGGTGAGCCTTAAAAAGCTGTGCCCCACCCTGGACGACGCTATCTTCCGGGCCCGGAACGTGGCCGCACCCCAAAACTCGGCCCGGCACGGGTTCAGCAACCCCTGCGCCGTCAAAGGCGACCGATGCTACGACTGCTCGGCTCGCGACCGCATCTGCAACGCTCTCGTCGTCCACTACCGCAAGATGCGCGGCATCCAGATGGAGATCGTGCTCATACGGGAGACGTTGGGATTGTAATTCAATGCACACAAAAACGCCGGAGCTCCGGTGTTTTTTCTTATTTCCTTCATTCCGCCGGGTAGGCGATCAACGACGATGCCTCCAGGACGTTGCGGACGGGAATGAGGCGGAGGCCCGGCAAGTCCCCTTTGGTGCCCTGGGGCACGATGACGTTCGTGTACCCCAGGCGCAGACACTCCTTCAAACGGGCGCTCATCTGCCCCACGGGCCGGATGTCGCCGGTGAGGCCCACCTCGCCGATGGCCGCCATCATGGCCGGCACGGGCTTATCATAGCAGGCGGATGCCACGCAGAGCACCGCGGCCAGGTCCGCCCCCCGATCCTGGAGCCGCAGGCTCCCCGCCACAGAAAGATAGGCGTCCTTGTCCGAGAGCCTAAGCCCTGCCCGCCGCTCGAGGACAGCGAGGAGCATGTTGAACCTTGGTACGTCCATGCCCACGGCGGTCCGCCGGGGGGACCCGTACACCGAGGGACACAGGAGCGACTGGACCTCGGCCAGCAGCGGCCTTGACCCCTCCAGCACACAGCCCACGGCGCACCCCGGCGCCGTTCGAGTGGCGGAAAGGAACAGGCCGCTGGGGTCCGGCACGGGCTCCATGCCCCTATCCGTCATTTCAAAGACCCCCAGCTCGTTGGTGGAGCCGAAGCGGTTCTTTTCCGAACGCAGGAGCCTGAGGCCCTCCTGCCGGTCGCCTTCAAAATACAGCACCGTGTCCACGATGTGCTCCAGGACCTTGGGCCCGGCGAGAGCTCCCTCCTTGGTCACATGGCCCACCAGGAACACCGGCGTCCCGGTCTCCTTGGCGAACCGGGTGAACTTGGCCGCCGAAGCGCGGATCTGGGTGACGCTGCCGGGGGACGAGGGAGCGTCCTCGGTGAACATGGTCTGGATGGAGTCGATGATGAGGAACGCGGCCTTGCGCCCCTCGGCTTCGGAAAGGATGCTCTCCACGGAATTCTCACACAGCAGCAGCACCTCCCCGCCCAGGCCCAGCCGATCCGCCCGCAGCCGGATCTGGTGGCGGCTCTCCTCCCCGGAGGCATAGAGCACAGGGCCTTCCTTCGACAGATGGTCGGCGCACTGCAATAACAGGGTGGACTTGCCGATGCCGGGGCTGCCGCCGATGAGGACGGTCATGCCCGAGGTGAGCCCGCCGCCCAGCACCCGATCGAGCTCCCCGATGCCCGTGGAGGTCCGTTGCACCGCCTGGGCGGATACCTCCTTCAGCGGCACGGCCTTCATGGGCGCGGCGGGAGCCTTCAAGCTCACCTGCTCCTCCTCCACGATGGTGTTCCAGCTGCCGCACTGGGGGCACCGGCCCATCCAGCGGGGGGTCTCGTAGCCGCACTCCCCGCAGACAAAGATGCTCTTTTGCTTCATGGCTTTGCGCTTCCTTCCGCCGAAAAATCGTTCAGGTGCATATACTCGATGATGTCCCGATCCCGCCAAGTCACGTCCATCCAGATGGCGAAATCGCCCCCAGCCCCCAGGAACAGGGAGCTTTCGCTGGGCCTGGTCAGGCCGAAGGTGGACCCATCGTCCAGGAAGTAGACGTAGGTCCTGTCCAGCTCCCCGTAGACGATGGCCCCGTCCGCCAGGGCAAAGTCCGCCACGCCGCTTGCTACGGTTACCGTCTCCCCCGCTTCGTTCATATACACGAGGCTGCTGTCCTCCCCATGGTAGCCGGTGAGGAAGGCCACGATCCGCCCGTCGGTCCTGGGGTCGTGGACCGTGAGGCCGAAGTGGTCCGTCTTTGTCTCGCCGGTGGCAATGTCCAGGGTCTTGAGCGTACCGGCGCCGGACACATACACCAGCTTCCCGTCCGCCGCTGAAATGGAGGAGATGCCCGCGTCCGTGTTGTCGAAAAGCTCCAATGTCACGCTCTCCCCGGTCACAAGATCGCAGCCGAAGAGCTTATCCCGGCTGGTGCCCGTGCGCTCCACCCAGAAGACCGTGTCCTCCCACAGGGCCAGGGAGGGCAGGCCAAGGTGGACGGTCTTGAGGATGCGGCTCTCCCCCGTCCCCCGATCATACGCCCGGAGCTGGCCGCCGCCATTGGAGAGGGCGTCCAGATACACGATCCACTTCTCATTCATCTGGGGGTGGCGGATGGATTTATAGGTCAGCTCCAGGGGCAGATAGGTGGCATGCTGGGCCTTGGTGTCGTACAGGATCAGGCGGGTGAAGGCGGCGGTGCCGTCGGCGGTGTAGTTGCCCACCGCAAAGTAAATAATCCGGCCATAGACGGAAAAGTCGCTGGCGTACTGGTATTCGGGAATCAATATCTCATGCTGGACCCGGCTTAGGTCCACCCCATAGATGCTCCTGTCCATGCCCGGCTGAGGCGTGGGGCTGGGCCGGGGCGTGGGCCTGCGGGGGCTCCTGCCCGGTGAGCGTGCGGCTGATGATGCCGGCCA
>R21__coassemble_690_pt1 | contig 26557 bp, 23 predicted proteins | sample R21__metabat2_low_PE_052 | metagenome-assembled genome bin R21 | reverse complement strand
CCCTGCCGCACATGAAAAGGAGCCGCTAAGTCCCTCTTTCGAGTTTCTTAACGGCCCCATTCAGATTGTTCTCGTTCTGGGCGATGCGGCTGTTGACGGCTTCCAGATCCTGCTCGTGGCCCGCTCGCTCCAGATACACCGGAAACAGGGCCATGAGCCCCGTCGCCTCATATTGCATATCCATCTCCTTTCCGCCCGGGGACCGCCCATTCAAAAACGATCCCCAGGCTATGCGCTATATTGTTACAGCACCCGCCGCTGCTCGTCGAACAGGAGCTCAGCCCCGCCGCTGATGTCGAAATCGCTGCCCGACACGTTCTCTATCCGAAGCTTCAGCCGCCGACCCACCGTCCGAAGCAAAAACTCCGTGGGCTCGTTCTCTCCCGAAAGGTCGCTCACGCTGTCCCCCTCCCGGGCTTCGCCCTGAACATAGACCTTCACCGGCCCGCCGGTGCCGGTGAGCACCGCCTCCACGGTCTGTTTCACCGTGAGAGCCGACGCTCCGTCCAGCCAGGGGGTCTCCCAGAAGGCCACGATGGGATCGCCGCCATAGGTGCTGCCCTCGTTGAGGACGGCCACCTCCCCCTTGCCCGTGAGCACGTACAGGGTGCCATAGCAGCTCATGAGGTCCACGGTCTCGAAGCCTCTTCTCAGGAGAAAGCAGTCCCGCAGCACATCGTACTCGATGAGCAGATCGTTGTGAACGCTGCTTGCGTGCTCCTTCACAGCGAAGTACAGGGTGTCTCCGCAGGCGGCGGAAGCCGCGGCGGAGAAGTCCACCGCCTGAAGCAGGGGCAGCAGGTCCGCCCCGTGGAGAGTCCTGCGCACGGTCTGGCCGTCATAAAAATAGAGGCCCCGATCCGTCAGAAAGAAAAGCCGATCCCCATAGAGGACGCAGGCCGTGTGGATGGGCTGGGCGAGCGCCGCCTCCACGGGTACGATTCGGTAGTTGCCGGGTCGATCGCCCAGGAGCCGATAGAGCTTGTCCCGCTTGAAGATCAGGAGCTGGTTGGACATGGCGAACAGGCCCGTGATGGGGTCCGAATCCGTCCCCACCTCCACATGGCCGCCGGACACGTTTTCGCTGTTCTCATCGGCGGACCAGTCCTCGATGGTCCGCCCGTCGCCGGGGGCCTGGCTCCAGTAGAGCCGGGCGGGATGCTCCCGATCCCCGGCGGCAAACAGGCGCCCAAAGTACAGCTCCAGAAAGTTCACCGCCTTGTTGGACTGGCCCTGGGCGGAGCCGAAGGCGGCGATGGACGCGGTGTCCCCCTCCCACTTCAGGATGGGCTCCAGGCCGTTGCCCACCAGCAACGTTTCCGTGCTGCCGATCTTCGTCTTGAGAAAGTCGAAGATGTCCGCGTCCATGTCGTCGGTATAGTGGTACAGGTCCACCCAGGCGCTGCTCCCCGTGTCATATCGAAAGATGGAGTCCTCCCGGGCCACCAGACAGTCGATGTTCCCGTTGTCCCGGGGCCAGATGAACAGCCGCCGAAGCTTCCGGGGCAATCCCGTCACCGCGGGATAGATGGCTCGATACCCCTTGGCTCGGTTCAGTCTCCCGCCGGCGGTGCTCACGTTCTGGGCGTTTTCCGCCCAGTTGAGAGGGGTGGCGCCGGCGCAGGCCCCCTGCTTCACCCCGGCAAAATTGCCGAGGCGGATGGTTTGTAATGCCATAGGCGCCTCCTCAGTAGATGTTGTAGAACCGGGAGAGGTCCGGCGCAGGATAGTTCCGCTTCAGCTTCCCCTTCAGCTCCCGGTAGAGGGTGAGATCGAGCCGGGCCGCGTTCTGGGAGGCAGCGTCGAACCGGCTTCGTTCCCGGGCGGCGGCATACTCGACGAGAAGTCCCTGCAGCCCCTCGGGGAGCTGTGGTTCGTCCGTGAGCTCCGCAAGCAGGGCGGGCTGATACCGGTAGGTGATCTCCACCGTCCCGTCCCCCATGCCGGGGAACAGGAGCGTCCCCCGGGTGGAGCCGTAATAGAACAGCCGCCGCTCATTGTCCACACAGGCGGCCAGGACCTTGAGACAGGCACAGGGAAGAGTCGAAAGCGACCCCTGACCGCCCGTCACAGCAATGGCGTCCCGCCGCCAGGGCCGAAACTCCGCCGTGAGGTCCAGCATGGCCTCGTTGAGATACTCCAACAGCCGCTCCTTATACAGGGCCACGGTGCTTTCGTCCGTAGGTCGATCCAGCTTTCGCAGGATCGTTTCCATCAGCTTTTGCGTCGTCATAGGCACCTCAACTCAGCTTCCGCCCGCCGGTGGCGGTGAAGCCTTCCATCCACTGGGCATAGGCGGGGTCCACCTGTCGGCTCTCCTCCAGCACCCGATAGATGCGCAGCGGCACGTCCACGGTCACCCCGGTGGGGATGCGGAAGTTCACGCCGTTCAAGGCGCCTTCCACATAGGGTCCGTTGCCTGCCTCCGGCAGGATCATACGAATGGTCTCTTCCCCGTGTTCCATAGGGTCCCTTCCTTTCCGTCCTTACGCGGACACGCAGTGCTCGATCTTCACGAGCCAGAGAGGGTTCAGCACCTTGGCGGTATAGGCCGCCACCTTGGCGCCCACGGTGCACCGCTGATCCAGGGGATCGGTGGTCCCGGCGGAACCGCGAGGCTTGATGATGGTCTCCATGGCGCCGGATCCGGCCACGTCCACCACACCGTAGGCATCGGCGCCGAAGACCAGCGTAGAGTGGACATCGGGGGCCTTATGGGTGGTGGCGTCGGGCGCACCGGCGTCCTTGGAGTATACCGGGGCGTCGGCAGAGAGCGTGGCGGCAGCCGACAGCTTCACCGTCCGGGTGGTGGCGTTGTAAGAGTTGGAGGCGGCCAGGGTATACTCGTTGGAGCCGATCATGATCTTGTTCCCGCCGGTGGAAAGGTAGGCCACAGCCTTGGCGTCGGGATTGCTGCTCAGCACGAAGGTGGTGGACGAGGAGGTGTTGGCGTTCACGGCGTTGTAGACGCTCTGGGTGTAGACCTTGCTTTCCGTGGCCTCCACGAAGACCACCCCGAAGAGGCGGCCGATCTCACCGGAGTAGATCTGCTCCGCGTTGCTGTACTTGCTGACGTCCTGCCAGAGGGAATCGTTCTGCAGATCGTAGGTGGCGTCGGGGGAGCAGATGCAGACGAAGTGGGGCTTGCGGGCGGAACCGTCCGCAGCGGTGACGAAGGGACGGGCCTTGTTCTTCTTCAGGGTACGGACCGCCTTGCGAATCTCATTCACGGTAAGCTTGTCGCTGACGGTAAGAGCCACGCGGGAAGCGGCGCCGTTTGCGTACTGGACGTTGGTGGTCTCATTCATGGCGTCCCGGGTGACCCACTCGATAACGGTGCCCAGCTGCTCGCCCAGGAGCTCCGCAGAGTCGGCGATGACGGGATCGTAGCTGGTCATCTCCAAGAGATCGGAGATCTCCACATAAGCGCCGTACTGCTTCACCTCGGCCTCCACCTTGGACTGGCTCAGGTTCTGGCCTGTGGGGGTCACGCCCTCCACCAATGTCAAGGCGCTGGTGTCCGGGGTGAACAGATTGTACTTGCGGAACTCCACCCGCTTGCCGTTGTTTCGGGGGATGGAGCGCTTCTGGCCGAAGTTTGCGTGGACAAATCGGGTCTTGGCGGTGTCCAGAAGCTTGCGGTCATAGAACGTCTTGTTGAAATAGGCGTTGGCTGCGGTAGTGTTGGTCGTGTTCATGATATATCCTCCTTCTTATCTGTGGTTTCTCAAGCGGGTTTCCAGGGCCCGGAAGGCTTCCGGGCTCATGGCGGTGTAGTCCTCCTCGGCTCTCAGCAGCCGGTTGGGCCGGATGGGCTGCGGGAGCTTCCTTCGATCCATGGCCGCCTGGTTCAGCTCCTCCCGGGCCGCCTCACGGGCATTCTCGGCCGCCCGCTCCGCGGCGTAGACTCGGATGGCCCCGTAGGGCTCCAGCTCATCGAGCAGCTCGATGAACCGATCGTCGTTGCAGGCTGCCTCCAGGTCAAAGCCTCGCGGCAGCTTTCCTTCCGCTTCCAGGCGGGCGATCTCTTCGCCCACGGCGCGGTAGGGGTTCTCTTCCATCATGGTCTCTTTCATGATTTCCTCCCATACTCAATTTTCACTGTTCATAAGTCTCAGTAACTGGTCCTTCCCCTCGAAGGTCATCAGCTCGACGCCATATTTCGGATCAATGGCCCCGGTTTGGATCAGCTGTAAAATCAGCTCATTTTGGGCAGATACCGAAAATGGGTCCTGTTTGGCGGCCTTGATTGAGATGAAAAACTCCACGGGCAGCCCCTCATACCCCTCGTCCTGACGAACGAAGATGGAACTGTCGAAGTACTCCGTCTTTTCCAACCCCTGCACCATGATGGTGACGGGCCGGCGATAGAAGTTGAACTCCTTTTCCACCTCGATCTCCATGCGCACCGCCTGGCGGTAGGCCTCGTAGAGCCGGGCGGTGGCCATGCGGGCCCGCTTGGTGCTGGCGATCTGCAGGGCCTGGATGGCGCTGGCCGCGGTGACGCCCTGGCGGAAGTTTCCCCGGGAGGAGTCGTTGGCGCCGCTCTCCTCCTTGATGTCCTCCCGGATGCGCTGGATATACGTCATGAGGTAGGCCGGCAGGGGCGGCGTGGAGAACCAGGTGACGCCGTTGAGGCTCTCGCCCCGGTGGACCTCCTTGGACCAGTCCTTCAAGTCCTCCTCATCGAAGCCGGAGGCCTCGGTGACCAGGAGCTTGTTGCGGCTGGCCATAAAGGCGTTCTTCAGCACGATCTGGTCCAGCTTGTCGGCGTAGCGCTGCTGTTTCTCGAACAGGTCCACGATGCCGAAGCCCAGGGCGCTGCCCTTGCGCATGTACAGTGGGGTCAGGATAAAGGGGTACATGCCGTGGGCAAAGTAGCCCTGAGGCTTGGTTTCGCGGCTGTCCGCCAGCACCACGCCCCCGGCGATAAGGGCCATGTGGACGGCGAACACGCCCTCCCGGTCCGTGGGCGTCTTCCACCAGTACTCGAGGAGCAGGACGCTGTCGCGCCGGTCTCCTCGAAGGATATCGTCCGCCGGCGCGTCGCTGGAGACATAGGGATCCTCCCCCATCTCCAGATACTTCTCCGGATACCGGTCCTTGAACCACGCCCGGGTCCTGAGCGAGATCTTGAACACCGCCCGGCCCTCCTGCATGTCGTCGCACAGAGGGTCGAAGAGGATGCTTCGATCGTCCACGTGCCGGATGAATGCGCCGCCGAGGCCGTCGTTGAGGGACGGGTCATAGCCCACCTCCTGGACGCAGTAGCCACCCACCAGCAAATCGTGGACCAGCTTCTGATACTCCACCGTGTACCCGCCCACGTCGTGGTTCCGCCGGATCACGGCTTCCACCACCTGGGCCACGTACCCGTCCGCTCCGCCCTCGGGCCGGATGTGGGCCTCCGGGGCCTGATCCATGAGATCGGCGCTCACGTTCTCCACGGTGGACTGGATGATGGGGGTCACGGGCCGCGGCTCGTGCTCGTCCGTCACCGGTACGTCATACCAGTGGTCCCCCCGGTAGATGCGTTCGTTGTTTTCCAGCCGCTGCCACTCCTGTCGATAGGCGCTGCGGAATTCGTCGAAGAGCTTATAGGCCTGCTCGCACAGCTGCCGGGACGCTTCCTTGTCGTTGGTTCGCTCCATGTTTTCTTCCTTTCCTTCTTTATAGGCTTCTGAACCCCTCTCTCGGCGCCTGGGGCGAAGAAAAGGGGTCGTAGGCGGGGAGCGCTTTTTTCTCCGGCTCCGTCGCCTTGGGGTGGCGGCTCATGACGGCGTACCGCAGAGCCTCCGGAGCGTGGTCCTCGCAGGTGTCGCTCACGTCCTCATGGTCGTGCTCGTCGTAGGTGAGCAGAGGGAGCGTTCGGATGAGCTCGGTACAGGGGGAGAAGATCACCAGCCCCGCCTCCCCGTCGCTCTGGGGCGCCAACGCCTCCCGAAGCCTCTGCCAGCCGTGAATGCGGCGGTTGTCCGCTGGCAGCAGGGGTACGCCGTTTCGGGCGAATACGTCGGCGATGCAATCCCCCTCGGCTCCGGGGAGACCCCGCTGCTGCCAGGCGTCGGGGCTCGCCACGGTGTAGGCGATCTTCTCGCCCAAAGACAGCTCCCGCACCTTCTGGGCCACCCGGCTTGAAAGGGTCTCCCTTACATACAGCTCTCGATAGACCACGATCCGCCCCTCCGGGCTCACCGCCGCCCACAGCACACAGCAGGGGTCCTTGTAGCCCCAGTCCATGGCTCGGAACCGCCGCCACCAGTGGGGGATGGGGAAGGGCTCCTTCACGTGGACCTCTCTGGAAAACTCCGGGAAGTACCGTCCGGACAGCACGTCCCAGTCTCCGTCGAGATACGCCCGTCTCAGATGCTCCGGCAGTCGCTGAAGGGTCCTCAAATACCCCGGGTCCCGCGCCATGAGCACGGCGTTGTCCGAGAGTCTGGCGGGGATGAAGGCGTAGTCCTCGGGCCGCTCCCCGGCAATATAGCGACGGTCGATGAACAGGCGCTTCACCCACTCATGACCGGGGCCGCCGGGGTTGCAGGTGTAGTACATCCGGGGGGAGAAGTCCGTGCGCACGGACCGGTTGCAGGTGGTGAGAAAGGTCATCTGGCTTTCGGTGAAGTGAGTTGCCTCCTCCATGCCGATCACGTCGTATTCCTGTCCCTGGTACTGGTACACATCCTTCTCCTGGTCGCAATAGCCCAGCTTGATCCTGGATCCGTTGGGAAACAGAAAGCACCGCTGGGTCTGGTGGTACTTCACCGTCCCGGAAAGCTCCGCCATCAGCGGCCGCACATGGTTCTCCTGGAGCTCCGGCAACGTCCGCCGAAGAAGCAGCTCCTGAAGGCCCGGATACCGGAGGGCCAGCAGGACGAGTTTGCGGCGCATGGCCCAGCTTTTGCCGCCGCCCCGGGCCCCGCCGTAGGCGGTGTGGGGGGCCGTGGAGAGAAAGAAGGCCTGCTGCTTGGGGTTGGGGCGGCCCGCCAAATGCAGCGTCTTCATCGGCTGTACACCTCCGCCTCCCCATCCAGGATGACCCGAAGCGGCTCCATGGCCTCCTCCGTCGGTCCCTCCGTGAGGCCCAGCTCCTTGAGGGCTGCCTGGGCCACTGTGGCGCTGAGCTCCCCCAGCAGGGCCCGTTCCTGGATATAGGCGGCCACCCGGAGGAGCCCCCTCATGAGGATCGTTCCCTCTGCGCTGCCCTGGCCATGGGCTGCAGAAAGGACCTCCTGGGGGGACAGCGACACCGCCGCGCTGAGGCCATAGAGGGTGTAGGGGATCTGTCTCTCTGAGAATCCGCCTCCCTTTTGCGGGACCCGTTCCCTGGTCCCGTCGCATTGGACAAAATACGCCCCCATGGCCTGCTCCATCCGTTTTGCGCTGATCCGCCTGCTCATGAGCTTCCTCCTTTCCCTTCCGGCGCAAAAAGCATATACCAGAATCACCAACCGTGCGTCCGATAATTTGTTCATATTTGTTCACAAAAAAAACGGGGCCTTTCGTTGCCCGGTTTTGCGCTCTATGATATGATAATTTGTATCATGAAACGCTTTCTTTCCCTCGTGCTGATACTGCCGCTACTCCTTGCCCTGCTCCCGTCCGCCCGGGCGGAGGAAGGGGAAAGGGCCGCGTCCGATCCGGCCATCCGCCTGGTGCCGGAGGAAAGTCTGCCGCTGCCCTGCGAAGAATATCGCCTGACGGAGAAGCGGCGCTTCGCCTTTGGCGGCACGGTGGTTTCAGAGGCGCCCCTTGCCTGGGTGTCCGTCACCATCGCCGATGAGGCGGGCCAGGTCCTGCAGCAGGTGAAGGCCAGCATAGATCCCCAGGCGGAGGCCGCCACCTGCTTCCCCCTGTGGGACAAGACCTACCCCTTTGAGGATGAAAGCCTTTCCGCCAGGACCGATTTTGCGTCCCTGAAGCCGGGCCGATACACCTTCACCCTGCGGGCCGCCAACGATGCGGCGGGGGAGGTGACCCTCTACTCTGCTCCCTTCATCGTGGAGAAGACCACGGCCCTCCACACCCTGATCCCCAACGATCTTAGAGGCACCTACGGCTCCATGGCGGCCTATCTTGGGGAGGACGCGCTGCCCTTCACCTATCAGACGGGTACCTTCGGCCAGATCATGATAGACCACGTCTGGTCCAGCCGGAACGCCGTGGAGATCAGCACCCCCTTCGACGCCCCCTGGCGGGTGAACAAGGCCGCTGAGGAGCCCTTCCGGCAGGCCATCTCCTACCTCAGAAACACCTACGTCCACGTGGGCGGCAAATGGGATTCCGGCATATTGCGCCTCTCCCATCTGGTGGCCTCCTATAACGGTCCCTTCATCCCCCGGGAAGAGGAAGGTACGCCCTTTTTGAGCCCCCATGTGCTGGGCCTTGCCGTGGATTTAAACGGCAGCATCGGCCTCAACGACGCGGCGCCGGACAACTGGGCCGTCTTCTGCCGGGAGATCAGTGAAAACCTGATCTACAACGGCATCCGGGAGAAGGGCGGCTATCGCTACTACGATTTCACCTACATCGGCGATTGGGGCACAGCTTATGCAAACGTCCCCACCATCATACAAAACTACCTGCTGTACGAGCTGGCCTTCTTCCGGGCCGGGTTCTTCTGGGGCGTCTATTACGACCATACCTGCGAAGCCAAGCACTTTGGTTTGGGGGAATACGATCCCAACCTCCACACCGATTCCCCCCTGGCCCTCCGCAAGGTCTTCGAGTACATCGACGACTGACGAGCGCTCATCCCATACAGCCGTAAAAGGAGGCAACATGTATCGTATTCTTTTGGTGGAGGACGACCCCATTATCGCTCAAACGGTGCAGACGCACCTCACAAGCTGGGGCTGGCAGGTGCAGGCGGCCACAGACTTTTCTAACGTCATGGCGGACTTTGCCGCCTTCGACCCCCAGCTGGTGCTGCTCGATGTCTCACTGCCCTTCTATAACGGCTTTCACTGGTGCGGCGAGATTCGAAAGACCTCCCGGGTGCCCGTGATCTTCCTCTCCTCCGCCTCGGACAACATGAACATCGTCCTTGCCATGCACATGGGGGGAGACGACTTCATCCCCAAGCCCTTCGATCTCACCGTGCTAACAGCCAAGGTCCAGGCCCTGCTTAGGCGAACCTATGAATTCTCCCAAACGCAGAACGAGCTTTCCCTGGGGGGCGGCGCCCTGCGGCTCAGCGAGGGCGTGTTCGTGAAGGGGGAGCAACGGCTGGAGCTCTCCCGAAACGAGTTTCGCATATTGGAGATGCTCCTTGAAAACCGAGGGCGGATCGTCAGCCGGGACCAGCTCATGGAGCGGCTATGGTCCACGGACAGCTTCGTGGATGAGAATACGTTGAGCGTCAACGTGAACCGGCTCCGCAAGAAACTGGAGACCGTTGGCCTTATAGACGCCATCCGCACCCGCAAAGGCGAGGGGTACATCGTCGACGCGCTATGAAGCTGTTTTGTTCCTATCTGAAAAAGCAAGCCCGGCTCCTGTTGATGCTTCTGCTCTTCGGGGCCCTGTTCCTGGCGGTGCCGGGGCTATATAAGGCGCCCCTCGAAGGAGCCCTGTACGGCCTGCTGCTTTGCCTCGTTTTGGGCTTGTGCTTTCTGATCGTCGGCTTCTTGCGATACAGGCAAAAGCACCTGTCCCTTCTGCGGGCCTTGTCCCAGCTGAAGGCGGGCCTGCCGCCCCTGCCGGAAGCGACAGACGCCATTGAAAGCGACTATCAGGACGTGCTCATGGCCCTCGACGAGGATCGGCGGGCCATCGCCGCCCGGGCGATAAAGGAGCGGGACAACGCCGAGACCTTTTACACCGCCTGGGTCCACCAGATCAAGACGCCTCTGGCCGCCATGGGGCTGCTGCTGCAAAACGGAACGCCGGACCCCGCCCTGTTGAAGGGGGAGCTGTTCAGCATGGAGAAGTATGTGGATCTGGTGTTGACCTACCAGCGCCTCGGGAGCGAGGTGACGGACCTGGTGCTGAAGCATTGCGTTCTCGACGATATCATCCGTGCCGCCGTGAAGGAATACGCCCGGCTCTTCATCTTGAAAAAGCTGACGCTGACCTTCACTCCCACAGAGCTTACCGTGCTCACGGACGAGAAGTGGTTGAACTTCGTCATAGGGCAGCTCCTCAGCAACGCCCTCAAATACACCCAGAAGGGCGGCGTGTCCATCTATGCCGCGGGTACGCAGCTCGTCATCGAGGATACGGGCATGGGCATCCCGAAGAACGAGCTGCCGCGGATCTTCGAAAAGAGCTTCACCGGCGAGAACGGCCGCAGCACCCCCCGGACCACGGGCCTGGGCCTCTACCTCTGTAAGTGCACCTGCGACCTGCTCGGTCATGGCATCCGGGCGGAATCCCAAGTGGGCAAAGGGACAAAGGTCATTTTGGACCTGGCGCGACCCGACCCGCCCGCGGAATGACCTTATCTTACAAAACTGTAAGCTTTTCGTAAGCTGCGCCCATGGCAGCCCCCGGGGCCCGGGGGTATACTTGTGTCATCAAGAGCGATGGAGGAAAGAAGCGTGTCCCTGTTGGAAGTGAAAAATCTCAAGAAGGTCTACACCACCCGCCTGGGCGGAACCGGGGTGGAGGCCTTGAAAAACGTGTCCTTTGCCGTGGAGAGCGGGGAGTTCGTGGCCATCATGGGCGAAAGCGGCTCCGGCAAGACCACCCTTTTGAACATCCTGGCGGCGTTGGATCGGCCCTCCGGCGGCCGGGTGCTGCTCAACGGCGACGACATGACCAACGTGCGGGAGCGGGATCTGACCGCCTTTCGCCGGGACAACCTGGGCTTCGTGTTCCAGGACTTCAACCTCCTGGACGCCTTCACCGTCCGGGACAACATCTTTTTGCCCCTGGTCCTGGCGGGGAAGGGATACGATGAGATGAACCAGCGGCTGCTGCCGCTCGTCAAAGCGTTGAACATCGAATCCCTCCTCGACAAGTTCCCCTATGAGCTTTCCGGCGGCCAGAAGCAGCGGACCGCCGTGGCCCGGGCCCTCATCACCCGGCCGGTCATCCTGCTGGCCGACGAGCCCACGGGGGCCCTGGACTCCAAGGCATCGAATAGCCTCCTCAAGGTCTTTGAGGAGCTGAACGCCCAAGGCCAGACCATCCTCATGGTCACCCACAGCGTCACCGCCGCCAGCCATGCTAAGCGCACCCTGTTCCTCCGGGACGGCATGATCTACCACCAGCTGTACCGGGGCAATCGGTCCATAGGGGAGATGTTCGCCGAGATATCCCACACGCTTACGGTCATGACCTCCGGCAGCAAGGAGGAGGGGGCTCATGCGTAAGCTCGGTTTCTATCCCCGGCTGGCCGCCCGGTCGCTGCGGCTCAACAGAAAGTTCTACCTGCCCTTCCTCCTCTCGGGCGCGGTCAGCGCCGCCATGCTCTACGACATCCTGTTCCTGAACATGAACCGGGGCATATACCAGATGAAGGGCGCCAACGCCGTCCAGGGGCTCCTGGGCTTCGGGGCCATGGTGGTGGCGATCTTCTCCTTCGCCCTGCTCTGCTACACCAACGGCTTTCTCATGAAGCGGCGGCAGAAGGAGCTGGGGCTCTACAACATCCTGGGCATGGAGAAGCGGCACATGGCGCGGCTGCTGTTCTGGGAGACGGTCTATTCGGCCCTTCTCTGCGTCGGAGGCGGGCTCCTGTTGGGCATCCTGCTCTCCAAGCTCTTCTTGCTCCTCCTCTGCGCCGTTATGCAGGCGGAGGTCCCCTTCGGCTTCGAGGTGCCGTCGGCGGCTGTGACCTATACCATCGTGGGCTTCGGCGCCATCTTCCTGCTGAACTATCTGATGAACCTCTTCCGCCTGGGCCGGGTGAAGCCCATCGAGCTCTTGCACGGCGGCGAATCCGGGGACCGGGAGCCTCGGACCAAGTGGCTGCTGGCTCTCCTGGGCCTGGTCACCATGGGGGCGGGGTACTATCTCTCCATCACGGCGGAGGACCCCATGAATGCCCTGTTCCTGTTCTTCCTGGCGGTGCTGCTGGTCATCGTGGGCACCTACTGCCTGTTCACCGCCGGCAGCATCGCCCTGTTGAAGGCCCTGCGGAAGAACAAAAAGTATTACTACCGGACCCGGCACTTCACGGCCGTCTCCGGCATGCTCCACCGCATGAAGCGGAACGCGTCGGGCCTGGCCACCATCTGCATCCTGTCCACCATGGTGCTCATCACCGTGTCCACCACGCTGTGCCTCTATATGGGCGTCAGCAGCATCCTCGATCGGATGTATTGCCGGGACGTGCAGACCTATGTGAACTACGGCGCTCCGGAGGACCTGCCCAAGCTCAAAGCCCTGTACGAGCACAAGGCCCGGGAGCTGAGCATGGAGATGGAGGATTTCGCGGCGCTGTGCTTCTACGCCCCGAAGACGGAGTATCTGAACAACCGGACCGACATCGACCCCTATCTCAAGCAGGTCGATGAAAACCAGGTGGCGGGGACCCCCGCCGACGGGCCCCTGCGGGTGTACGTGGGCTGCAACTTCGCTCCGGACGCGGACAGCAGCCTGTTCTCCGCCGCCGTGGAGGTGGGGACCAGGGATCTGGACCTCTCTTCCGACTGGTGCTGCACCGACGACGGCCGGACCGGCAGGACCGACTTCTGGTCCTCCTTAGGCGGGTTCTTCTTCATCGGTTTGTTCCTGGGGAGCCTGTTTCTCATGGCGGCGGTGCTCATCGTCTACTACAAACAGGTCTCCGAGGGCTATGAGGACGCCAAGAGCTTTCTCATCCTGCAGCAGGTGGGCATGTCCCAGCCGGAGGTGAAGGCCACCATCCAGAGCCAGATCATGAGCGTGTTCTTTTTGCCGCTCATGGCGGCGGCCTGCCACACCGCCGGCGCCTTCCCCATGACGAAGAAGATACTGATGCTCTTCGGTCTTTCCAACACGGGCCTGTTCCTCCTTTGCAGCGTGGCCACGCTGCTGGTCTTCGCGGTGGTATACTTCCTCATTTACCGCCTCACCGCCCGAGAGTATTATCGGATCGTGAAGCGGTGACGGCAAGGCGGGCAAGCGGTCCAGGCTCATATGCTGTACACGTTGTGCCTTTTTTCATAAACCCCTGATTCAACCTTGACAATCTCACCCAAAAATGATACCTTTGGGGGGTGGAAAAAACCGAATATGCTTCGGAAGATCGGCCCGGGAGAGACCGCCAGTTGGCAGCGCCGAAGGGGACACGCAAAAACTCTCAGGCAAAAGGATCGGGCCGGGACGAAGCTCCGGAAAGTGGGGGTCTTCCCTCACGCCGAAGGTGCAACCGGAAGAATATTATCCGGGAATCTCTCAGGCAAAGAACGGAGGCGCATATGCTCTTTGTGGTCGTATGCGCTTTTTTGTTTGTTCCTCACCCCAGGCAAAAAAATGTTTTCAGGAGGATTTTCATGAGCGAGCTCAAACAGACCCAACTCTACGACGCCCACGTGAAGGCGGGCGCCACCATGGTGGACTTCGGCGGCTGGGAGATGCCCATCCAGTACCCGGAGGGCATCGTCGCCGAGCACCTGTTCACCCGGCATAGCTGCAGCCTCTTTGACGTGAGCCACATGGGGCGGCTCCGGGTGGAGGGCCCCGACACGGTGGCCTTTTTGCAGCACGTGCTGACCAGCAACGTGCTGGCGCTGGACCTGGACAAGGCCCAGTACTGCATCATCCCCAACCAGGACGGCAGCGCCGTGGACGACGCCTATCTGTACCGGTTCTTTGAAGACTGGTATCTGCTGGTGGTGAACGCCGCCAACACGGACAAGGATTTGGCTCATCTTCTCCCCATCGCCAAAAACTACGACGTAAAGATCACCAATATCTCCGCCGACTACGCCTCCATCGCCGTCCAGGGCCCCAAGAGCCGGGATCTTTTGATGACCCTTTCCGGCGGCGAAGCGGTGACGGAGCCCATGAAGAACGCCCTGGGCGTGCTGCCCTTAGAGGGGCACGAAGCCTGGGTGGCCAAGACCGGCTACACCGGCGAACCTCTGGGCTACGAGGTGTTCGTAAAGAGTGAGGACGCCCACTGGCTGTGGGACCGGCTCCTGGAGCTGGGCGCCAAGCCTGCGGGTCTGGGCGCCCGGGACACCCTGCGCCTGGAGGCGGGCATGCCCCTGTACGGCCACGAGATGGGTCTCGACGCCGAGGGCAAGCCCATGCCCATCTTCGCCGTGTCCCTGGCCCGGTTCGCCGTGTCCTTCTCCGACAAAAAGGGCGACTACATCGGCCGCAAGCCCCTGGAAGAGCAGGCCGCGGCCAACAAGCGCATTTTGAACCGTGACTTCGCGCCCGACGCTCTCGCGGCCCTGCCTCGCCGCATCCGGCCCATCACGCTCCTTGATCGGGGCGTCATCCGCGCGGGCATGCCCGTCTACAAGGGCGAGAAGCTCGTGGGCTTCGTCACCTCCGGCACCATGGTCCCCTACTACCAGGCCGAGGGCGAGGGGCTCTTTACCGCCATCCTCGACACCACCGCCAAGCGGTCCATCGGCATGGCGTACATCGACAGCGATATCCTGGACTTCGAGGAGGTCACCGTGGACGTCCGCGGCAAGCGGCTGAAGGCCGGCATCCCTCCCTATCATATGCGGGTGGACGCGCCGCCCTTTGCCCGGCCCATCCTCTACGACAAGCTCCTGGTGGAGGAGAACGCCAAGTCCACCGGCGACAACACCCAGAAGGCCATCGACCTGCTGTACGCGGCCATCACCAACCATGAGTGGCGGCAGAACTGCTGCATCAACCTGATCCCCTCCGAGAACACCCCCAGCAAGGCCGTCCAGCTCCTTTCCGCCAGCGACCCCTCCTTTAGGTACGCCGAGCACAAGAAGATCAAGTCCTTCTATGACGCGGACGTGTTCTACTATCAGGGCACCAAGTTCATCGACTGGGTGGAGCAGCTTCTCGTTCAGGAGATGCGCCGGTACTTCGGCTGCACTGAGGTGGAGACCCGGGTGGTCTCGGGCCAGATGTCCAACATGGCCGTCTTCTCCGCCCTCATGGACTGGAAGAACCGGCTGGACCGCAAGCACACTCCCCAGCGCCTGGGGTACGTCCTCAACAACCACATCATCAAGGGCGGCCACCTGTCCGCCCAGCCCATGGGGGCGCTCCACGACTATATCGCCGTGGACCCCGTCACCGAGCGCAGCGCCGTGGTGAACTTCCCCGTCTGCAAGGACAACATCTTCAAGATCGACGTGGAGAAGACCAAGGAGGTCATCGCCGAATATAAGCCGGAGCTGATCATCTTCGGCAAGAGCATGGTGCTGCACAAGGAGCCCGTGGCCGCCATCCGCAAGTTCGTGGACGAGCAGGGCATCCCCACCACCATCATGTACGACATGGCCCACGTCCTGGGCCTTATCGGCGACCACTTCCAGAAGCCCTTCGAGGAGGGCGCGGAGATCGTCACCGGCTCCACCCATAAGACCTTCTTCGGGCCCCAGCGGGGCGTCATCGGCACCAACTGGAAGAAGGAGGACCTCAAGTATGGCCTCTGGAACACCATCGAGACCCGGGCCTTCCCCGGCAGCGTCTCCAACCACCATCTGGGCACCCAACTGGGCTTCCTCATGGCGGCCTATGAGATGAACCAGTATAAGGACGCCTATCAGGCGGCCATCATCCACAACGCCAAGCACTTCGCCAAGGCTCTCAAGGCCCAGGGCCTGGACGTGAAGGGCGACCCCGCCATCGACTACACCGAGACCCACCAGGTCATCGTGGGCGTGGGCTACGGCGAGGGTCCCGAGATCGCCGAGCGCCTCGAAAAGAACAACATCATCGTCAACTACCAGGCCACCCCCGACGAGGAGGGCTTCACCGCCTCCGGCGCGCTGCGCATGGGCATGAGCGAGATGACCCGCTTCGGCTTCGGCGACGCGGAGTTCGACAAGCTGGCCCAGCTCATGGCGGACTGCATCCTGCGGAGCAAGGACATCCGTGAGGAGGTCATCGCCCTGCGCAGCCAGCACCTTGACATGCAGTACTGCTTCACCGACGCCGAGTTCGAAAAGGCGCTCTCTAAGCTGTCCATGTTGATCGAGAAGTAAGAGGAATCTTGCGGGACGGGCAAGCCCGTCCCCTACAATGGACACGAAAGTACCCGTAGGGGAGGGGCTTGCCCCTCCCGTCACACAGGAACCAAATATATTTAGGAGGATAAACACATGACTTTCAATCCCGACCTCAAGTACTCCAAGTCCCATGAGTGGGTCCGCATGGACGGCGACGTGGCCGTCATCGGCATTTCTGACTTTGCCCAGGACGCTTTGGGCGACCTGGTGTTCGTGAACCTGCCCCAGGTGGGCGACGATGTGACCGCCGGCGAAGCCTTCGGCGACGTGGAGTCCGTCAAGGCCGTGTCCGACCTCATGAGCCCCGTCACCGGCACCGTATGCGAGATCAACGAGGAGCTGCTGGACGCCCCCGAATCCCTGAACAACGACCCCTACGGCGCCTGGATCATCAAGGTGGAGAACATCACCGGCACCGAGGAGCTGCTGGACGCCGCCGCCTACGAAGCCTTCTGCGCCACGGAGGCATAAGAATGGGCAGCTACGTTCCTTCCACCCGGGAACAGCGGCAGGAGATGCTCAGCGCCATCGGGCTCAAGGACTTTAGGGAGCTCTATAAGGACGTGCCCGAAAGCATGTACCTCAACAGGCCCCTGGACCTGCCCGAGGGCCAAAGCGAGCTGGAGGTGAGCCAGGCCCTCAACGCCATGGCGAAGAAGAACAAGGTCTATGACGCCATCCTTAGGGGCGCCGGGGCCTACGACCACTACATCCCCAGCATCGTCAAGTACATCCCCGCCAAGGAGGAGTTCCTCACCGCCTACACGCCCTACCAGGCCGAAATGAGCCAGGGCGTGCTGCAGTCCATCTTCGAGTATCAGACGGAGATCTGCGAATTGACCGGCATGGACGTGTCCAACGCCTCCGTCTACGACGGGGCCACCGCCGCCGCCGAAGGGTGCGCCATGGTCCGGGACCGGAAGCGCCGCCTGACCCTCATCTCCGGCGCCGCCCACCCCGACGTGATCAACACCGTCCTCACATATGGCTACGGCACCAACGACGAAATCAGGATCATTCCTGTCAAGGATGGCAGGACGGACATGGACGCCCTGAAAGAGATGCTGACCCCTGAGGTGGCCGCCGTCTATGTGCAGCAGCCCAACTTCTACGGCCTCTTTGAGGACGCGGAGAAGATGGCCGCCGCCGTCCACGAGGCGGGCGCCCTCTACATCCTGGGCGTCAACCCCATCGCCCTGGGGATCATGAAGACCCCGAGGGATATGGGCGCGGACATCGCCGTGGGCGAAGGCCAGCCCCTGGGGCTGCCCCTGGGCTGGGGCGGCCCGTATCTTGGGTTCATGGCCACCACGACCAAGCACATGCGCAAGCTCCCCGGCCGCATCGTAGGCGAGACCACGGACGACGCCGGGAACCGAGCCTACGTCCTGTCCCTTCAGGCCCGGGAACAGCACATCCGCCGGGAGAAGGCTGGCAGCAACATCTGCTCCAACGAGGCCCTTTGCGCCCTGACCGCCGGGGTATACCTGGCCGCCATGGGTCCCGAGGGGCTCAAAGAGGTGGCGGAATCCGCCATGGCCAAGGCCCACTACCTGTGCCGGGAGCTTTGCAAGCTCCCCGGCGTGAAGCGGCGCTATGACGGGCCCTTCTTCCACGAGTTCCTGCTGGATATGCCCAAGGTTGACGAGATATTGGCGGCCCTGGACGAAAAGAACATCCTGGGGGGCCTGCCCTACGAGGGCGGCGTGCTCTGGTGCGCCACGGAGAAGGTGTCCAGGGAAACGCTGGATGAGGTCGTTTCCATCGTAAAGGGGGTGCTTGCATGCAACTGATCTTTGAAAAGAGCGTGCCCGGCCGCCGCTGCGCTATCCTGCCCGCCTGCGACGTGGAGAAGGTGGCGCTGCCCGCGGAATTGAAGCGGGAGGTCGCGCCCATGCTGCCCGAAATGAGCGAGGTGGACGTGTCCCGTCACTACACCGAGCTCAACCAGCGCGTCCACGGCGTGAACTGCGGCTTCTACCCCCTTGGGTCCTGCACCATGAAGTACAACCCCCGCATCGACGAGGAGATGGCCGCCCTGCCCGGCTTCGCCGCTGTCCACCCCCTGGCCCCCAAGGCCGCGATGGCCGGCTGTGAAGAGGTCATCGACACGGCCCGGAAGTATCTGTGCGAGATCACGGGCATGGACGACATGACCTTCCAGCCCGCCGCCGGCGCCCACGGCGAGTTCACCGGCGTGCTGCTCATCAAGCAGTACCATGACGCTCGGAACGACAAGGCCCGGACCAAGATCATCGTCCCCGACTCCGCTCACGGCACCAACCCCGCCACGGCGGCCATGTGCGGCTACCAGGTGGTGAACATACCCTCGGCCCCCGACGGCTGCGTGGATTTGGACGCCCTCAAAGCGGTCCTGGGTCCCGACACGGCGGGCCTTATGCTCACCAACCCCAACACCGTGGGCATCTTCGACGAGAACATATTGGAGATCACCCGCCTGGTCCACGAAGCGGGCGGCCTCTGCTACTACGACGGGGCCAACCTGAACGCCGTCATGGGCGTGGTCCGGCCCGGAGACATGGGCTTTGACTGCGTGCACCTGAACCTGCACAAGACCTTCGCCACCCCCCACGGCGGCGGCGGTCCCGGCGCGGGTGCCGTGGGCTGCAAAGGGTTCCTGGCCCCGTTCCTGCCCCACTCCGCCCTCATGGAGGAGCCGGGCCACATTCAGGTCCGGGGCTTCAGGGGCAACTTCCTGGTGGTGGTCCGGGCCCTCGCCTACCTGCTGACGTTGGGTCGGGAGGGCGTGCCCGAGGCAGCGAAGAACGCGGTCCTCAACGCCAACTACCTGATGGCGCGCATCCGCGGCACCTTCACCCCCGCCTTCGATCGGATCTGCATGCACGAGTTCGTGCTGGATCTGTCCGAATACAAGAAGGCCACGGGCGTGTCCGCCCTCGATGTGGCCAAGTCCCTCATCGACTACGGCATGCATCCGCCCACGATGTACTTCCCCCTCATCGTCCACGAGGCCCTCATGCTGGAGCCCACGGAGACGGAGAGCAAGGAGACGCTGGACTGGGCAGCGGAGGTGTTCCGCGCCCTCTACGAGCTGGGCTATAAGGACCCCGCGTTCATGCACGCCGCGCCTCACAACGCCCAGATCGGCAGGCCCGACGAGGTGAAGGCGGCCCGGAACCCCGTGGTCCGCTACGTCAAGCCGTGATCGAGAACCTGCTGACCTACGAGAGCGGGTCATATGACCCCTATCTCAACTTAGCCACCGAGCAGCACCTGCTGGAGACCGTTGAAGGCGGGTGCTGCCTTCTCTATCTCTGGCAGAATGAGAACACGGTGGTCATCGGCAAAAACCAGAACCCCTGGGCCGAGTGCCGCTCGTCCCTGCTGGAAGCGGAGGGCGGGCATTTGGCCCGTCGGCTCTCCGGGGGCGGGGCGGTGTTCCACGATCTCGGGAACCTGAACTTTACGTTTCTGGTGCCCACCGAGGACTACGACCTTGAAAAGCAGCAACGGGTGCTTCTGGAGGCATGCCGGACTTTCGGCATCCCTGCTGAGCTGTCCGGCCGGAACGATCTTACCGCCGACGGCCGCAAGTTCTCCGGCAACGCTTTCTACCATAACAGCCCCCGGTCCTACCATCACGGGACGCTGCTGGTGGACGTGGACGGGGAAAAGCTGACCCGTTACCTGACCCCCTCCAGGGCCAAGCTGGAAGCCAAGGGGGTCCCCTCGGTCCGCTCCCGGGTGGTGAACCTCAAGGAGCTGTGCCCCTCCCTCACCATCGACGGCCTGAAAAAGGCTCTGGTGGATGCCTTTGAAGGGGTCTATGGGCTAAAAAGCGAGCCCCTGCCCTTCACCGAGGCGGATGAACGACGGGTCGCCGAGCTGCGGGAGACCTATGCAAGCTGGGCCTGGCGCTTCGGCCAGAAGCTCCCTTTCACCTTCCGCTGCGAGGGGCACTTCCCCTGGGGCGGCGTGGAGCTTCAGCTGGACGTGAAGGGCGGGATCATCCGCGCGGTAAAGCTCTACACCGACGCCATGGACCACGGCCTGGCGACCGAGGCGGAAGCGGCTCTGACCGGCTGCCGGTTCGCGCTGCCCGTCCTGGAAAAGGCGCTGCAACCTGTCTCTCACGGGGCAGATATGTTTTCTCTATTACAACAACAGGAGATTTAGCTATATGTTCGATTTTGATCTCATCGTCATCGGCGCCGGCCCCGGGGGCTACGAAGCCGCCCTCCACGCCGCCAAACTGGGCCTAAAGACCGCCGTGGTGGAGTGCCGGGAGGTGGGCGGCACCTGCCTCAACCGGGGCTGCATCCCCACCAAGGCCCTGCTCCACGCCTCCGGCGTCTTCGAGGAAGCCAAAAACGGCCCCGCCCTGGGCGTCGCTGCCGAGAACCTGACCTACGATTTGTCCGCCATGTTCGCCTACAAGCAGCAGGTGGTGGAGAAGCTCCGCGCCGGGGTGGAGGGGCTCCTGAAGGCCGCCAAGGTCACCCTGCTGCGGGGCACCGGCACCCTGACCGCGCCCAACACCGTGGCCGTGTCCGGCGAAAACGAGGGCACCTACACCGCCCAAAGCATCCTGCTGGCCACGGGCTCCGTGCCCGCCCGGCCGCCCATCCCCGGACTGGACCTCCCCGGCGTCATGACCTCCGACGAGCTGCTGAACGGCGAGGGCGGTGACTTTTCCTCCCTGGTCATCATCGGCGGCGGCGTCATCGGCATGGAGTTCGCCACCTTCTACAACGACCTGGGCGTGGACGTGACCGTGGTGGAGGGCCTCGACCGGCTGCTCCCCAACATGGACCGGGAGCTGGGGCAGAACCTTTCCATGATCATGAAGAAGCGAGGGGTCCAGATCTTCACCGGGGCCATGGTGAAAAACCTGGAGGCCACCGACACCGGCCTGCAGGTGAACTTCGAGACCAAGGGCAAGCTCCAGTCCGTCTCCGGCGAGAAGGTCCTCTGTGCCATCGGCCGCAGCCCCTACACGGCGGGCCTGTTCGCGGAGGGCATGGCGCCCGAGATGGACCGGCGGCGGATCCGGGTCAACGAGCGCTTCGAGACCAGCCTGCCCGGCGTCTACGCCATCGGCGACGTTTCTTCCCCGGTGCAGCTGGCCCACGTGGCCACCGCCCAGGGCATCTATGCGGTCAACGAGATCGCCGGCAGGGCCAACGAACTGGACCTTAGTCTGGTCCCTGGCTGCGTCTACGTGCGGCCGGAGATCGCCGCCGTGGGGCTCACCGAGGCGGACGCCAAGGAGCAAGGCATCCCCGTGAAGACGGCGAAGGCGCTGATGTCGGCCAACGGGCGGACCGTGATTCTCAACGGCGATAGGGGCTTTATGAAGCTGGTGGCCCACGCCGAGACCAAAAAGCTCCTGGGCGCGCAGCTCATGTGCGTCAACGCCTCCGATATGATCTCTCAGCTTTCCGAGGCCATCGCGGGCGGCCGTACCCCCGCCGATCTCCTGCGCGCCATGCGCCCCCACCCCACCTTCGAGGAGGCCCTGACGGCAGCGCTGGAGGAGCTGAACGGGAAATTGGGTTAACTTCTTCTTTTGCGTCTTTTGCTTTTCACTGAAAAGTAAAAAGTCGCCCAAAAAGAAAAGCTCACCAAACAAATGAGGGGTTGTAGCTAAGCCACAATCCCTTTTAACGTTTCTCTTTTTTCCGCCGCTTTTTTCTCTTTGTCCTAAAGAGAAAAAAGCGGCAAAAGAAAAGGTTACACCTCTATATCCACGCCCAGCTCCCTGAGCTCCCGCCTGAGCCGATCCATGTCGCCGCGGTGGACGACGGCCTGCATGCCCAACCGCCGGGCTGCCTCCACGTTGGGCGGGCTGTCGTCGATGAAGACGCAGGTGGCGGGATCCAGGCCGTAGGTTTGAAAGAACAGCTCGTATATCTCGTGCTCGGGCTTGAGAAGCCTATAGTCCGAGGACACGAACCGCCGCTCCCGAGGCAGATACTCGCTGCCGGGGATGGAATCGAAGTACTTGTGGAAGTCCTGGGACGCGTTGGAAAGCACATAGAGGGGGTACCCCTTTTCGTTAAGCTCCTTCACCAGCGCCGCCGCCCCGGGCATGGGGATCATGTCCTCCCACCAGTGGAACACCAGCTGGCGGGCGGCCCCGTGGAGCCGCTCCGGGAGCCGGGAGCAGGCGCTGTTTACCACGTCTTCACCGGTGATGTCCCCCCGATCGAAGGCCACCCACTCCCAGCCCTTGAAGACCTCCTTGAGCAGAGCTTCGGCGTCCTCGCCGGTGTAGCCCAGACGCTGGATGAATACGGGCGGAGCAAAGATCATCAGCACCTGCCCCATGTCGAAGACGATATTGGGCTTCATGCGTTCAGACCCTTTTTGCTCTTGCCCATGAGCCTATCCAGCCGATCCCGCCGACGCTTCTTGATCTCCAGCCGTTCGCCCAGATCCCGGGAGCCCACGCCGTACACCAGGTACAGGATGAGACCGGACACGATCATGATGAACACCGTGGACGCACAGCGGCGGCCCAGGGCGTTCATGTTGGCGCCGCGGGTGGCATCAGCCAGCATCCCCTGAATGACCATGGCATAGGTGATGGCCTTGGGACTCTGGAAGGTGGCGGACATATCGTACTCCGTGAAGAGGGCGTTGAAGTTCAGGGCGAACACGGCCAGGACGCTGGGCAGGATGATGGGCAGCTTCACCTGCAGGAAGGTCCGGATGCCGCTGGAGCCCAGGTTCCTGGCCGCGTCCTCCAGTTCCTCGTCGATGGCGTAGAAGGATGCCTTGATCATGCGCAGGGAGAACGGCAGCTTCACCACCGTGTAAGCCAGTATGATGAGCAGCCGCACATAGTTCCCGAAGTACAAATTTTGGTTCCCCACATACCAGACAGCGTCGGAATTGAAGTAGGTCCGATAGGAATAGCAGATCAGGATCGTGGGCAGCAGCCAGGGGAACAGCAGGGCGTATTCCACCACGCCGCTTAGCTTTTTGCCCTTCTTTTTGAAGATGTAGTTGCAGGCTATGATGACGATGATGCAGGCCAGCGCCGCCGCCACCGCCGACAGCAGGAAGCTAAGTTTGATGCCGCCCAATGTCTTCTCGTTGGAGAATACGCCGGAGATGGCCCCCACCACGGTCTTTTCCCGACCCCGGTCGTTGATATAGGTGTAATCCGCCTTGCCGATGAAGTTGATCAGCGTCCAGCCGTGCAGATCCAGCCTCTTTCCCTTGATAGCGCTGTAGTTCTGGAAGGAGAAGACGACGATCATCACCACGGGGGTCATGTAGATGATGAACAGGATATAGGCGTAGATATGGGCGATGACGTTGGCCACGGGGTTGTTGATCTTCTGCTTCTGGAGCTTAGCCTTGGTCTTCGATACCGACAGATAATGGCCCTTGCGTTCGTAGGCGGAGAGGACCGTGAGCAGCACGATGGTGAAGAAGGCCAGGATGATGGACAGCAAAGCCGCCCTGGCCTGGGGGAAGGACTCGTCTGCCGTAGACGAGCCAGCGAGGCGCACGATCTCCGGGTTGATGGAGTCGTAGCCGAGAAGGGTCGGCGCAGACATGGCGCACAGGCCCGTGATGAAGGTCATGACCGTCAAGGAAAACAGCGTGGGGATCAGGGTGGGCAGCACCACCTTCCACAACACCTTGAAGGGGTTGGCGCCCATGTTCCGGGCGGCCTCCACCGTGTTGTAGTCGATGCCCCGGATGGCGTTTCGCAGGAACAGCATGTGGTTGCTAGTGCAGGCGAAGGTCATGGTGAAGAGCACCGCGTTGAAGCCCGAGAACCAGTTGGGGTTAAAATCCGGAAACGCGTTCTTGAGCAGGCTGGTGACCATGCCGTCCCCGGCGTAGAGGAACATGTAGCCCGTGACCAGGGCTACGCCGGAATAGATCATGGTGGTCATATAGCCCATGCGCAGGATCTTGGCGCCCTTGATGTCGAAATACTCCGTGAGCAGCACCAGCGAGATGCCCACCACGTTCACCGTGATCACCAGGCAGATGGCCAGCTTCAGGGAGTTCCACACGAACCGGGGCATGCTGCCCGCCAGGAAGAAGCGGATCACCGCCAGGGGATCCCGCGTGCCGTCGGCGGTCTTCACGTTGAAGATGCTGGTCAGGGTGTTGAGGCAGGGGATCAGCATGAACCCGAAGAAGAAGTAGGCAAACAGGATCAGCAGCAGGATCCTGAGCACCAGCTCCGGGGTGAACCGTCTTTTATCGGCGTTCATCTCAGGCCTCCTCCACGGCCGCACCGGCCGTTGCCTCATAGGCCATGATGTCCCGGGGGTTCAGGAGCACATCCACTTCCTGACCGGGCTCATAGATGTTCACACCGTCGTTCTTCTCGATGACCTTGATGGTCTGGCCGTCCAGGGTGATGTAGTACTTGATGTACAGGCCGTAGTATTCCCGCATGTCCACCACGCCCTTCAACACCACCTCGCCGGCGGTGGGCGTCTGGTTCACGTGAAGCCGCTCCAGGCGGATGTAGTTGTGTTTGTTCAGGTCCACATCGGCCCCGGCCGCCGCCAGTTCCTTCAACACACCCTCCTCCAACCGGTTGATATCGCCGATAAAGTTGCAGACGAACTCGGTCTTCGAGTAGTTGTAGACCTCGTTGGGGGTGCCGATCTGCTCGATGTAGCCCTTGTTGAACACGGCGATACGGTCGGACAGCGTCAGGGCCTCCTCCTGGTCGTGGGTCACGTAGATGGTGGTGATGCCGAAGTCCTTCTGCATCTTCTTGAGCTCATTCCTTAACTGGACCCGGAGCTTGGCATCCAGGTTGGAAAGGGGCTCGTCCATGCAGATGATGGCCGGATTGGTCACCAGCGCCCGGGCGATGGCCACGCGCTGCTGCTGGCCGCCGGACAACTGGGACACGGCCTTCTGGAGCTGCTCGTCGGAAAGATCCACCTTCTTGGCGATCTCCCGGACCTTTTGGTCGATCTCCGCCTTCTTGAATTTTTTGATCTTGAGGCCGAAGGCGATGTTGTCATAGACCGTCATGGTGGGGAACAGAGCATAGCTTTGGAACACGATGCCGATGTTGCGATCCTCGATGGGCACATGGGTGATGTCCCGGCCCTTGACGAACACGCTGCCGGAGACGGGCTCGATGAAGCCCGTGATGGTCCGAAGCGTCGTCGTCTTGCCGCAGCCGGACGGCCCCAAAAAGGTGAAGAATTCGCCCTCCTTCACATGGACGTTGATGTCATGCAGGGCGATGAAGTCGCCGAATTTCACGACGATGTCGTTGAGCTTGATCATGTGCTGTTCCCCCTCCTTTTTTACAGAGACTGCCGTAGAAGGTGCCAGACCATTTGCGGCAAATGATAATTAGGGATATGGCGAGCCGCGAGGGCTCGCCATATCTTAGCTTGTCTTTTGTTGGATTACTCAGCCTTCTGCGTCAGCGTGGCCCAATCCAGGGTGTCCCAGGTGGGCTCGGCGGGGGCGTCCTTGGCGTCCTTCCAGTAGAAGCCCAGGTTGGTCATGATGTTGGTCCACTCGGCGGTGTGGGCGGCCACATACTCGGCATAGGTCATGGTGCCGTCGGCAACCTTGGTCAGCGCGAAGTTGGGGATCTGGTAGATGGCGGGGATGCCATCGGGATAGAGCTCAGCGGCAGCCTTCGTGTTGCAGGGGAAGGAGTCGAACTGCTCGCCCCAGGCAGCCTGGACCTCGGCGGAACCGAACCACTCGGCAAAGGCCTTCACGGCCTCGGTCTGCTCGTCGGTACGGCCAGCGCGGTCGAGGAGGCCGATGTACTCAGCGATGTAGTAGGTGCCGTCCTTGATGTCCACCAGGGCCCAGTTCTCGGGCTCATAGGTGCCCTTCAGGGGGTTGGTGGGGTTCACATCGGCCGCGGTGTCGATGGAGCCGTACAGGGAGGAGGAGTAGTACTCGGTGACAGCCACGTCGCCCCGGATAAGGGGATCAATGCCGTACTTCCAGTCATCGCCGCCGAACTTGCCCTCGGCGCAGAACTTCCACAGGGTCTTCCAGCCGTCCACGGAGATGCCGCCGGCAGGGGAGGCAGCGTCCACGAAGGGATAGAGGATGGCTGAGTTGATGTTGGCGTTGGTGGTGCCGCCGACCTTGTTCTGGCGATACCAGGAGTAGCCGCAGTTCACCACGTCGGCCCAGTGGTCGAAGTGGAGCTCGGTGCCCTTGGTGCCCAACTCATCGTTGCGATAGAGCATGAGCACATTCTGAATGACGATGCCGTATGCCTTGCCGTCATACTTGTACTCACCGACTTCATCGGCCCAGGAGGGTGTCCAATCCATGATCTTCAAATTCTCATACTGACCGCCGATCAGCTGGCCCCAGCGGGTCTCGTTGAGACCGAAGATGAGGTCGCCGTCCTTATTCTCGTTGGCAGCCTGCACGGCAGCGCTGTCACCGGAATAGACCTCGTTGGTGTCCAGGCTGATGGTGAAGCCGGCTTT
>R21__coassemble_688_pt1 | contig 26598 bp, 22 predicted proteins | sample R21__metabat2_low_PE_052 | metagenome-assembled genome bin R21 | reverse complement strand
CCGTCGTGGATTCGGTGGTAGGCTCGGGCGTGGGCGTGGGGGTGGGCGACGGCGTAGCCTCGGGGCTCTGGTCGGGCGCGGGGCTGTCCTCCGGCTCTCCGGTGGGCTCGGGCGTCGTTTGGTTCGGCTCATCGTCGCTGTTCGATTCGGGGGCCGGCAGATCGAGGCGCGGGTCGTCCCCGCCGGTGGCCTCCACAGGCACCCAGCCCCAGCCGTCCACATACACCTCGGTCCAGGCGTGAGCGTTTTGGTCCGTGACCTCCACCCAAGTGTCCGCTTGCTCCACCAGGAGCGCATAGCCCACCACGAACCGGGCGGGGACACCCTTGGCTTGCAGCAGGGCCGTGAGGGCGCTGGCGTAGTGGACGCAGTACCCCCGCTTGCGGACCGTCAAAAAGTACAGGGCAAAGTCCTGATCCCGGGGTGTGTTCCCCGGCTCCAGGTCATATTCCACCGTGCTGCGAATGATGGCCGCGATGGCCTCAGCCAGGGCATAGGGGTCGGACGCGTCCGGCAGCTCGTAGGGCTTCAAATAGTCCAGCAGCGCCTCCCGCCGGGTCCGGGTCAAGGTCACATAGGTCTTTTTCGTCCAGGCGGCGTAGACCTGCTCCGCCTCGTTCCCCAGCCGGGGGGTGAGGCGGCCGGACACGGGCCGCCAGGCCCAGCCATAGGCGCTGAGCCTCGTATCGCTGACGATATAGTTCTCCCGCACCTGGGCGCTGACCCCGTCCTTGACCAGGGCGTAGGGGGTGTAGAGAAGGGAGGTGTCCGCATTCCTGATTTCTATCCGCTCCCGGGGATCGGGCAGGGAGCCGCCCAGGGTGAACAGGGATTCCCCCTGAGGATACTCCCCAGCAAGCGACCAGGACCGGCCGTCATAGGCGCCGTAGGAGGTGCCCCGAAGGTACAGCCGCCCGGCGCGGGTGGTCTTCACGTCCATCACGTGCTCGCCGGTGGACTTGAGCTCGCCTTCCCGGGTCAGGTCCTCCCGCTCCCGGATGTCCCGGTCCATGAGCCGACTCAGCTTCTCCCAGACGCTGGCCACCTGGCGCATGACCTCCTCCACCCGCTCCTCGGTGGACTTGGGCTCATACTCCTCCCGAGGGTAGAGCTTGATGAGCAAACCGATGGTCAGCAGCAGCGCCGCAAGGGCAAGGCATGTGACCCTGCCGATACCGCCGCCCTGATGGAGCCGGAGGCCGCCGGTAAAGAGGACGCCGCCGTAATAGAGGCACACCAACACCGCAGCCCAGCCGGCGGGGGGCATGTCCGTGTAGATGAGGGACAGGGCCACCAGCGGGAGCGGCACCAGAAAGGGCAGGAACATGGATTCCCCGGACACCAGCCCCCAGCTGATGAGCAGGGCCAGGGCCACCATGACCGCGCCCACAAAGAAGCCGATGAAGTAAGCGTAGTTTTCCATCCCCGCAGGCAGGTTTCCCGGGTCGGGTATGAAGGAGAGGGACCGGGCCAGGACGCTCTGGATGGTGCGGACGGCCACGACCCCTCCGCTGTAGAGCTTCTTCCAGCGGAAGATGCTGATGAGCAGCACCGTGACGCCGAAGGGGATCAGCATATAGACCCCCAGCTCGGGCAAGGTGAACAGCAGTGTCATGAAGCCGCTGATCAGGAAGGCGGCCAGGATGAGGGCAGAGAGATGATAGGGCAAATCGTAGGCCGTCACCACGCACAGCGGCGCGCCCAGCGTCCCGCAGAAGACCAGCAGCCAGGTGGAAAAGAAGGTGAGATAGGGGAATTTCTTCACGGCTTCTTCACCTCCTCCGTGGCCTGGGGCCGGATAGAGAACACCAGCTCGTCGGGCTTGTTTCGGTCCACAGGGCCTCTCGTCCCGTCGGGCCGGGCGGAGAGGATCATGAGCAGAAACTCATCCAGGCTGTTTTTATCCTTGATATACGCCTCCTTGTGGGCGCCGAAGCAGATGCGGTGAGGGATGCCCTTTTGGATCAGATCCGTGCTCAGGTACACCAGCTGGTCCAGCTGGCTTTCCAGCTCCCTCTGGCTCTTCTCAGGCGTAATGGACAGGGCCACCCGCTTGCGCTTCATGAGCTGGGGTTCCCGGACGATGGGCTCGTCCAGCTTGGAGGAGAGCTTCCAGTGTATCACGTTCAGAGGATCCCCCTGCCGGTAGGGCCGAAGCTCATGCTCCTCGGAGTAACCGCCGCCGGGCTTGGGCTTCAGGGTGATGGCGGAGTCCTGATCGAGCTCCGGCATGGGCGCGGGCTTCTGGGGGATGGGCAAAACCGTGTAGACGGCAGGATCGCAGCGGCGGACGGGGAGGGCGAAGATGCCCATATAGTCCCAGGCCCATATCCTGCCCAGGTTGCAGGAGATGACCCCGCACCGGTCGCTGGGGAGTGTGAGCGCCTCCTCCGCCTTCAGCACACCCCAGTAGCGAAACCTTCGCTTTTCCACTTTATCGCCGGTGAATCTGTTCTCCCCGGCAAAGGAGAGGGAGAGGCAGCCCACAGGCAAAAAGAACCGGCTGTCGACCCTGAGCCGGGCGGCGGCCGCCTCCCGCCGAGGGGAGGCCCCGGAGGCGGAGAGCCACACCCGGACCCGCAGCATGGCAGGCAGGCTCACCAGCAAGGAAACGAAGGGCAGCACCAGCAAAAAGCGCAGCAAAATATAGGACAGATACTGTCCGTACAGGCTATGGAACACCACGCCCATAACGAGGCCGGTGAGATAGACGAGCCTGCGGCTGCTCATTATTTGGCCGCGGGGGCGGAAACGGACTTGAGGATACCGTCCACAAGGGACTCCGCCTTCCGGCCGGCGGCCTCGGCGTCCGGGGTCAGAATGATCCTGTGGGCCACGGTGGCGGGGTAGATGAGCTTCACGTCGGCAGGCAATACGTAATCCCGGCCCTGGACCCAGGCCGCGGCCTTGGACATGGACGTGACCGCCAGGGACGCCCGGGGACTCGCCCCCTGAAGGATGGCGGGATCAGAGCGGGTGGCGTTGTTGAGGCGGATGATGTACTCTAAGATCTTGTCGCTGACGTAGGTCTGCTCGCATTCCTGGCGCATGGCGGCCAGGCCACCCTTATCTGCCATGCAGCGCACGGTATCCAGGGGGTTCCCCTGCTGCTTGCGGGAGAGCATCTCCTTTTCGTCGGCAGGCTTGGGGTACCCAAGGGACAGGCGGACCATGAACCGGTCCATCTGGGAGTCGGGGAGGAGCTGGGTGCCGGAGGCGCCCACGGGGTTCTGGGTGGCGATGACCACGAAGGGATCGGGCACCGGGTGAGTGATCCCGTCCACGGTGACGGTCCGCTCCTCCATGGCCTCTAAAAGGGCAGACTGGGTGCGGCTGGTGGCCCGGTTCAGCTCGTCCGCCAAAAACAGGTTGCAGAGGATGGCGCCGTCCTTATACTCCATGGCGCCGGTGGCTTTGTTATACACGGAGAAGCCCACGATGTCCGAGGGCAGCACGTCCGGGGTGAACTGGACCCGGTTGTATTTGAGGCTCAGGGCTTTACTAAAGGCCAGGGCCATGGTGGTCTTGCCCACGCCGGGGATATCCTCCAGAAGGATGTGTCCCCCGGCCAGGATGGCCAGAAGGGCCATGACCAGCACGCCGTCCTTGCCCACCACCGCCTTCTTTACTTCGTCCAGAATGCCTTTGGGATCGTTCATATATGCCTCCACAATAATTCTACAAAATATAGTATACTACAATATGTCACAGAATTGCGACATGGAGGTAAATTATGCGTTAATCTTGAAGATGATTTATAAATATGGTACCATGTTGGCAATACGAAAGGAGTGTATTTAGTATGCTTTCTGTTGTCTATCGCGGCAAGAGCGACTTTGCTTTGCTGGAGAAGCCCATGCCCAAGCTCCTGGATGAGAAGGACGCCATTGTGCGGGTGACGCTTTCCTCCATCTGCAGTAGTGACCTGCACATCAAGCACGGCAGCGTGCCCCGGGCGGTCCCCGGCACCACCGTGGGCCATGAGTTCGTGGGCGTGGTGGAGCAGGTGGGCTCCGGCGTCAAAAAGCTCAAGCCCGGCATGCGGGTGGCTGCCAACGTGGAGACCTTCTGCGGGGAGTGCTTCTTCTGCAAGCGGGGGTTCGTGAACAACTGCACCGACAAGAACGGCGGCTGGGCGCTGGGCTGCCGCATCGACGGCGGGCAGGCCCCCTATGTGCGGGTGCCCTTTGCAGACAACGGCCTTACGCCCATTCCTGAGGGCATCAGCGACGAGAAAGCCCTCTTCACCGGCGACATCCTGGCCACGGGCTACTGGGCCGCGGACCTCGGAGAGATCAAACCGGCGGATACCGTGGCCGTCATCGGCGCGGGGCCCACGGGCATGTGCACCCTGATGAGCTGCCGGCTCTACAGTCCCGCCGCCCTCATCGCCATCGACACCAATGAGGACCGGCTGGCCCTTGCTAAGGAAAAGGGGCTGGCGGACGTGACGCTCAATCCCCTGACTTGCGACGTGGAAGCGGAGGTGAAGGCCCTGACCGAGGGCCGAGGCGCGGACACGGTGCTGGAGGTGGCCGGAGCCAGGAATACCTTCGAGCTGGCCTGGCGTATCGCTCGGCCCAATGCGGTGGTGTGCGTGGTGGCTCTATACGACGAGCCCCAGATCCTGCCCCTGCCAGACATGTACGGCAAGAATTTGATCTTCAAGACCGGCGGCGTGGACGGGAACAAGTGCGAGGAGATTTTGAAACTGATCCAGGCCGGGCGGCTGGATCCCAGCTTCCTCATCACCCACCATTACCCCCTCCAGGACGCCATGACGGCCTACGATCTATTCGAGAACAAGGAGGAAGGGGTCATCAAGGTGGCCCTTGTGCCGTGATATGAAAACCCTATTGTATGTAGATTGCTGCATCCGCCGGGAAGCGTCCCGGACCCGGCTTCTGGCGGAATCGTTTTTGGGAAACCTGCCCCAGGGCTGGCAGGTGAAGAAAGTGACGCTCATGGACGAGCCCCTGCTGCCGCTGATGGAGGGAGGCTTTCGTCAGCGGGAGGAACTGCTCAAACAGGGCGACTTCAGCCACCGCCGGTTCGACTACGCCTGGCAGTTCCAGAAAGCGGACGCCATCCTCATTGCCGCGCCCTTCTACGATCTATCCATCCCAGCGCTGCTGAAGGTGTACATCGAGAACGTGTCCGTGGACGGGATCACCTTCCTTTGCGACGAAAATGGTCTCAGGGGCAACTGCCGGGCCACCAGCATGACCTTTCTCACCAGCCGGGGCGGCTTCTACGACAACAGTCCCGACGAGATGGGCTCCCGGTACATGGAGGCCATGTGCCGCTTCTTCGGCACAGGCGTCTACCGCTCGATCGCCGCGGACGGCGTGGATATGGACCCCACGAAGACGCCCGCTATCCTGGAGCGAGCCTGCAAAGCAGCGGCGCAGGCAGCCAGGGAACTGTAAACCCTATCCCTCTTTGGATAAAAGCACCCCTAAAAAAAGGAGCCGTTAAGAAACTCGAAAGAGGGACTTAGCGGCTCCTTGCAATTTGCTTTTCAGAAACCTTCATCCTCTTTAGCAGATCACTTCGCTGCTTTCCTCGTGCAAGATCTTCTTTCAGTTTTCCGCCGCGTTTTGCTTGGATTCCTTTTTTGACGTATCTGCATATCTGATAGGTCCATGCAAATGGTTTTAGCCACTTGTGCTTATGATATGCTTTCCAGTTGTATTCGCCGGCACTCTGAAGATACCGAAATAATCCTTTTCTCGTAATATTGGAGGTAACTTTCTCAACCGCAGAACCCTTTCCTCTTTTCCGGTCAAAGTTTCCGGAAGACAGTAGGTTTTCTATAAGCTCATCGCAAAGCTCAATATCTGCATTTTGGCACCATTGGATGCTATCAGAAAGTCCAAGGTATAGTTGACACAATTTTGTCATGGTGATTGCAGCCGGCTCAAGTCCTATCGCGCTTGCCGCTTTCTGAAAAGCCGTGTTCCAAAGCGCATCGTCCAACTCTGCATGAACGAACATCATCCAATCGATCACCTGGCGAAGCCCTAATCCGGTTTTCAGATGTTGTACCATATGGCCAAGCAGCACTAATCCGTTTGCGAGCTTTGGAAGCATGGGAAATACACTTCCGTAAATGCTCCGTTCTTCTATCGCTGACATTCCTTCGGTAACATATTCTTCTACTTCGATGCCTTCACTGCTGAAGAAGCGATGCTGTTCAAATGCGATTCCATCTTTATGAACGTGTATATGACGAGGATATCTCGGATCATCTGCAATCTTATATCCATTCTGCGCGAGCAGTTCTTTTGTGCGATTGTAATGTTCATGTGGCACAAGAAAATCAATGTCCCCCATGGAACGCTGCGCCGGATTGGGATAATAGAGCGCTGCAGCACAGCCTTTTAGGATCACCATGGGGATATCGTTCTCTTTCAAAAGCTTATTGAGCTGCTCCTGATAATGCAGGATGCGTACAAAATGCGCCGTTCCCGCACTTGCTTTGCTTTTCCATTTCTTCTGAACCTCCATGGGGGCGACATCCATCACCAATCCCAAAACCGCCTGTTCTTCCGCTTCTTTAAGGACGGCGTTCCAGTCGGTATCTTCCGAAAAGGTTATGTCGGTATTCCATAGCGATTGTTGAATTGCTTGCAAGAGGATCTGTTCTGTTTGATTCATTTGCTTCTCCGAGAAATGTACATTCGCAAAGTTGCTTATTTTTTATATTGTACCATAAAAGCATGATATTTCAATGTTTTTCCATCAAATCAAAAAAAGATCGGATCCGATTGTGAACTGCACCCCAAAAGTTAGACAAAGGACCGAATTAAGCGGCATCGAGGGCTTGTTTTCTGTGAAGAGCAGGAGGCAAGCCCTTTAGTTTTGCCTTGATCCGACGGTTGTTGTAGTAGTCCAGGTATTCGATCAGCTCTTGCTTGAATTGCTCCAGGGAGTCAAACTCTTTCAAATAGAGCAATCACAGGCGATATCCTATACGGTTTAAGGCCGGAGGGTGATGTGAGTCCGCTGGAAACACAGAAAAATGTTCTGCCGTTTCTAAGAGAGTGCTCCCTCCTCGCCCCGACCTTCCTCTCCCTCGACAATCACGAGTGGATGCTGGACAGCACCGACCTCATCACTCTAGCGTCGGCTTTTCTGCATAAAGAAATGGTGTTTTATGCAGATAACCCGCTTTCAGGCATGAAAATACCCTGCCAGCTTTCACCAGCAGGGATTGATTTATCTAAAATTTTTGCGGCATCCGCAATTTTCTCACGAGTCTTGGCTATCTGGAAATGAGTGTCTCATCCAGAAGGAAGTCCTCAATACCGACATACTGAATGCCGTTGTCATCCCGCCATGGTTTCACATAGTCTTTCACCACAACGATTTTCTTGAAGGAATCGGGGATTCTGATCAGAGAAGCGATTTCCTGCTCCTTCTTTTCCGGATCATCGATGGATAAGGCGGACTGAATATAGTAGCGTTCGTCGCCTCTGTTGACCACAAAGTCAACTTCCAGTTGCTTGCGGACATTTTTCCCCGAATCGTCCCTGACATTCTGCTCGATCACACCGACGTCTACATCGAAGCCCCTGCGGATCAGGTCGTTGTAAAGAACATTCTCCATCAGGTGGGTTTCTTCCAATTGCCTGAAACCGAGTCTCGCATTCCGAAGGCCAGGGTCGGAATAGTAGTATTTGACGGGCGTTTTGATGTACTTGCGCCCCTTCACATCGTACCGCTCCGCCTTCTGGATCAGAAACGCCTCCGTGAAATACCCGATATAGGTATCGATGGTATCCGGCGCAATCCGGATCTGTCGTTCACTGGCGAAGGTGTTTGACAGTCTGCTTGGATTGGTCAGGGAACCGATGCCGGAAGCCAGCACGTTCAGAAGGATTTCCAGGACTTCCGCGTCATTGTTCACCTGATGTCGCTCCAGAACATCCTTGATGTAGGTCCGGTTGAACAGATCCCGCAGGTAACGGCTCTTCTCCTCGTGCGATCCCATCGTCCACACCAGCGGCATGCCGCCGTAGGTGTAGTAATCGCGCCAGGTTCCACGCTTATCTCCCTCATAATGCTCATAGACTTCCGCGAAGGAAAGCGGATTGACACGAATCTCATCGCCCCTGTCCCGGAACTGGGTGAGGATATCAGAGGAGAGCATTTTGGAGTTGCTTCCCGTCACATAAATGTCAGCGTTCGGTAGCTTCATCAGGCCAAGCACCACGTCGATAAAGGTGAGCTTCTCATTCGGGTCATCCACATACGGATTCGGGATTTCGGTCACAAACTGGATTTCATCAATAAACACATAGTAGCGTTTATCCTTATCCGGCATCCGTTCCTTCACGACTTTGTTCAGTTCAAATGGATTTCTGTATTTCGCGTTGTCGATCTCGTCCAGAGCGAGTCCTACGATTTGGTCTTCTCCTACACCGTTATCCAGGAGGTACTGGCGGTAAAGGGTGAACAGAAGGTAGGACTTACCACTCCGGCGAAGGCCCGTTATGACTTTGATACGTCCATTGTCCTTTTTTCGGATCAGCTGATCCATATATTGCTTTCTCGCATACTGCATCGCAATGACCTCCGTGAAATTTTTGCGGCATCCGCATTTTTTCACGAGGTTATTGTACCACACGACATGTGAACATAGCAAGTTAATTAGCTGAAATTTTTGCGGCAATACGCATTTTTTCACGTCAGATGCGATCCATATCAGCCTGGGTCGCCTGCTCCCGCCACTCGATGGAGTCGCGGCTCTTCTCGTTGAACATGTCGTTGACGCTGCCGATAGTCAAAAGGTCCAGGTCCGCAATGTTCAGACCAAGCTCCACACACCTGAGCATGCGCTTTGACGGCGATCAGCGCGTATTCTTGATCGGCAGAGTGCTTCGCTCGATCCGTGAAGAGGAGATTGTTTCTAATTGATTCTTCTCTACCTGATTAAGGGCGTCTGCGCATCTGCGTAACGCCCTTCTTCTGTTTCAAATGATAATTCTCAATAGCCAAATCGATCATGTAGTAACTGTATTGTTACCATTAGTTCGTTTGGCTGCGGATACTCCGGATAATCGGTTCTTCAGCAGTCTTTCTTTGCGTCAATTTTTACAATGTCCTTGCAACGAATTAAGGCATTCATCAATACTGCTATACAATTCAAAATTCGTGCAGCCGAGCTCCTTCATGACATATTCTTTCCACGTCCGATCCCTTTCGCCGTAGAAAGCGACATGCCATTTTGCATCTGCTATACGAGTTTGAGGCTGAATTGCTTCTCCTTTGGGAGGCATTGCTTTTCCAATCATTTTGTAAAAACCTTTTTCGTACAATCTGTTCTTTTCAGCCTGTTCCCTCCGCTGTCTTCTAATCATTGCTTCAAATGCTTTAGAAGAATCTTCTCTCCCGTAACCGACCGTATCTACCACATATTCTATCGTATCGAACCAGTCATTCTCTTGCTCGATTTCTTGCTCGATGGGATCGTCCTTTTCACGTTCCTCTGGGTTTACTTTACTGCATCGCATGAGAAAATCAAAGTACTCCAAATCAACCGGACTCATGGATTGTCCTAGCACATAAATATCTTTGATTTCTTCGCACGCTACACCTCGCAGCGCCAAGTACATACATAGTAATTGAATATTATCTTGGCAATGCTTGTCTGTCTCGTAGAGCATTTCCTCAATTTGATATAGACCCCCGAATCTTCCGCCCAATTTACGAAAAAACATATCTGGCACCTGTGGATGCTTGTTATGTCCGAAGACAATGGATTTTGGATCCGAAGCCAGTCCGTGAATATGATAAATATCAGATTCCGGAATGCCAAACCGTTTTTCAAGTGTTTCCGTATAATTGAAATTGATGAAGACACAATTCTTGCCAAAGTGATAGTCAGATTGCTTCTGCTGATCAATCGTGATCGAAGCAACCCATCCGCAGAAAGCTTCTGTTAAGATTCGCTTTGCATTTCTTACAGCCCGATTCAACGAGCGTAGTCCAGCTCGATCCTTTCCGAAAAACAGATTGATCCTTTCGGCATCGATCTCGCCGAGCGAAGATTCAAAGCTGTTCCAAAAATCCGCCTCCAATTCACATGGCTCAAACGGATCCGTGAAAACTACCTCAACATCGGACCACTCCTCATTCATCTTCTCGCCTTCCGCATCGGAGGGAGATGCATAGATGTGTTTTTTGATATGGAGCTTTTTTAGGATTTCATCTCTGTGCTCCAAATAATACCGGTGGAAATCAGAATATGATGTGTCTAATCCCTGCCATCGATCAAAGCCATTTCCGATCACAATCAGCGTATCGATCTTTGCGACAAGATCATTATCTTCTGTGTCTCGTTTTTTCATCATTCTTGTCTCATAATCATTTTGCAACTCTTTTATTCGTGCTTTCAATGCTCCAAACCATCCTTACTCAGCATAACAGCCTTTCATATAAAATACATCATCACTCGCTATATCAAGCAAAATCTGGTGCATGATCGCAACATATCCAACATGGAGATAATCAAATGACGCTCTATCGCCATGGGCAATTCTGTTTCTTAAATTCAGGTTCTTTCTCCCAAACAACAGTTTTAATACATCCAAGTATTCCGGCCTTATCTGTGATTCTGTATATTTCAGACCTATGATGTCGCCCAATGTCAAATCGTCTCCGCCATTCTTTCCGTATCATCCCGAAAGCATCCTGAAAAACTCCGCATTTTTCACCAATATCCCAAATTCGCTGCAGCAGTTTTCGCCTATCCCCGGTAATCAATCCATACCCTTTATCCCGCATATTCTTCAATGCAGAATGTAACGCTCTTTCGTTTTCATTAAGTTTTGAACTATCCAGCTTATCAATCCAACGATAAATGATAGAGTTCTCTATGTACATTGACAATGCCTGTTCCAGTAATGCCGGATAGACATATGTAGCTGTTATAGCGTGAGGAGGTCGATTGACCTTCCCTCCACGTTCTCTTGATGGAATGTCGAATGTTACTCCCGTGTATGCTATTGCCTGTTCTACAACTGGTTGAGCTTGCTTTTCCGAGTCCTTCGTCACAATGCGTGGTGATTGAGGAACATCCAATAAGACCGCCGCATATTCTGCATGCGCTTTTTTGGAAACCTCTGCAAAATCGATAACATGTGATGAAAACTCTAACATCAAATGCTGTTTGGCTTTCATTAATGCCTGGTGGTATCCGGCAAAAATCGCACCCAAGCAGTATATGCAATCCTGATTTAATAAGCTAATTCGCCGATGTTCGGCCTTATCCTCTTCAGTATCAAAATGTCCAAACTGTTCCGGATAGAAGGCATGATCAATATCATACTCATAAATCTCCCGAAACATCCTGAGGAGTTTCAGTTTAACACGTCTCTGCTCCGGACTGTTATGAGAGCGTAAAAGCTCGTCATACATCTGATGGTTAACAGCGTCTAATGGTTCGGGATTATCCAACACCATGCTGCCAAAGTCGTTAGCACTATATCGTTTTACATAGCAATATGATGGCATTCTATAACTCATTCTTTCGTTATACATTTCAATTCTTGTTGATTCGGTGTTCATAATACGGAGATCGGGCAATACCAAGCATCTCGATTATAAGGAATCAACTCATCGCTCATGCACATGATCAGCGCAGGTTGAATGTCCATCTTCAGTTTTTGCAGCACATTGAGATTCTTGTCCGCATGAGCCGGTTCCTTCCCCTTTTTCACTTCGATCGGATAGATTTTGTTGCCCTCAACGATAAGCAGGTCAACTTCTTTCCCATCTATATCTCTGTAGTAATACAGATCAACCGGCTTCCCTGCGTTGTAATAGCTCTTGACGATCTCCGAAACCACATACGTTTCCAAGAAAGCACCGTCCATAGCGCCGTTCTCCAGCGTCTCGGCATTCGGCCAACGACACAGATATGCCGCAAGTCCCGTATCCATGAAATACACCTTCGGCGTTTTCACCAACCGCTTTGTCACGTTTGAAGAATAGGGATGCAGAATGAAAATGATCCCGGAGCGTTCAAGAATCGTCACCCATGCCTTTGCCGTCGGTGCAGATACGCCGATGCTGTTTGCAATTTCGTCGTATTTCAACTCCTGACCGGTGCGGGCAGCCATATAAACGAGAAAGCTGTAAAACTCGTTCAGCTTTCCGACCTGCCCCAGTTCCTTTACGTCGCGCTCGATATAGGTATTCACATAATCCATGTAATACCGGTCACGATCTATATCGGTGGTCAGCAACTTCGGCATTCCTCCGCGAAAGATTGCTTCATAGATCTGATGAACATTCTTTCGACTTGCATTCTTCATCCGCTCACGCAGGGAATCGATATCCGCACGGAATAATGATGCTTCTCTCCCTTCCAATTCTGCAGCAGACAGTCCCGATAAATCAAACACCGCAACGCGACCGGCAAGGGATTCCGAAACGCCTTTCATCATGGGAAACTTCTGCGAGCCCGTCAGCCAAAACATCCCGGATGCATCTTCTCTTTGCAACGCTTTTGCATCCACAATTCGCTTCATCTCCAAAAGGATAGAAGGTTCTCTTTGAAACTCGTCAATCAACAACGGATAACCGTATGTTTCAAAGAACAACGCCGGATCGGTGGATGCAAGTCTGCGCGCATTGCCGTCATCCATCGTAACATATTTTCGCCCCGGCTCCATAATATGATGGAGCATCGTCGATTTCCCTACCTGACGTTGACCGCAAACCATAACGACCGGATAGTACTTTGACGCTTCTTTGATCTGCTGTTCCATATGGCGAGAAATATACATCTAGGCTCTCTCCTTTGAGTAATCTAAAGTCTAATTTTATTCATTTCTTTTGGTTTGTCAAGAGTAAATAGATTTGAGACTTGCTATGCGGTAGAAAAACAAAGCTGTTTGATGAGAAAAGAGCGCCGAAGCGCTCCAGTCAGTGGTCACTTTTTATGATTTAACCACTGAATGAATAAGTAGAATAATGTAGAGCTCACCGTCGCTGATCTCCTCAAGGCCGGCCACCATCCTGAGCGTGGTGCTCTTGCCGCAGCCGGAGGGGCCCACCAGCACGATGAACTCCTTGTCCTTGATCTCCAGGTTCACATCGTGAACCGCGGTCACCTTGTTGTCGTAGACCTTCTTCAGTCCCTTCATCACGACTACTGACATGCTGCCGTTTCCTCCTTCTGGATTCCTTTCTGATTTGTTTTACAAAATGAAAATATGCGTTTGACCCTTTGGTGGTCTTATCCAGTTGCATTATACCGATGTATTTACAATCTGTCAACTTAAATGTGAAATAAATCTTTACAATTTGTAATATTTATGTGGAAAAACGATGCTGCATCATGAGTAACTTTTTGATTGGTTTACATTTTGCACATCTTGATTTTTCGTCTATACTATGTTATAGTAAATTTACAATAGCTAACCGACAGGGAAAGGAATCGGCACATGGCACTCAAACGAGTCACCATCCAGGATATTGCGACCGCCTGCGGGCTGAGCCGCAACACGGTCTCCAAGGTCTTCAACAACCGGGGCGCCGTCCCGGAGGCCACCCGCAAAACGGTCATCCAGACGGCACAGGAGCTGGGGTATTACCAACTGCCCGAGGAGACCGGGTATGCACCTGAAATCTCCCAGAACAAGAACATCGCCCTGCTCACCCAGCATAAGCTGCTGAGCCATAACTTCGGCGCGTTCTTTATCACCAGCTTCACGGATCAGGTCTGCCGCGCCGGCTACACGCTGAAGATGTTTGAGATCTCCCCGCAGGAAATTGAAGACAAAAAACTGCCGCCCCATCTCTCTTTAAAAGAAACGGCCGGCTTTCTTTGCATCGAGCTGTTCAGCAAACCCTATCAGGAAATGCTTTGTTCCTTAGGCATCCCCTGCGCCTTTGTAGACGGATATGCCCGGACCAGCAAGGCCTTGATGGAGTGTGATTTCATTTCCATGGAAAACTACGCCGCCACCCTCTGCCTGGTAGAACGGCTCATCGCCGCTGGGGCAAAGCGGATCGGTTTCGTGGGGGACAAGGAACACTGCAACAGCTTTTATGAGCGCTGGACCGCCTATTCCGCAGCCCTGGCCGATGCGGAGCTGACGCTGGACAGGTCCCTTTGCATCCTGGAGGAGGACAGCGAAAACTACGGGGATGTGGACTGGCTCCTCTCCCGCCTGACGGCCATGCCCACCGTTCCAGACGCCTTCGTCTGCGCCAACGATTACTTGGCCATCCATATCATGGCTGCCCTGAAGCGGATGGGCATGCGCATCCCCCAGGATGTGATGGTGACCGGCTTCGACGGGTCCCCCGAAGCATCCATGGCGGAGCCCACGCTCACCACCGCCACCATCCCAAGCACCGACATCGGCCGTCTGTCCGCCATGCTGCTCATCGACCGCATCCGGCACCCGGAACACCCCTGCCGCTGGACCAACGTCAAGTCCACCCCCGTCTGGGGCGGCAGCACACGGTAGAATATTACGAAGCAAGACAAATCAGGAAGCTTTGAACCGCCTCCTGTTTTTTCATCTCTTCTATATGCCATGCTGCTCATATGCGAACAGTATCGGCAGGCAAGTCTGTATCGGGGATAAGGATCCTCCCCCCGCAACCATAGAAAAACAGCCCGCCGCCCGGCGGGTTGTTTTTTCGCTTTTGTTCAGAGAAGGACTTTAAAGGGCATGGTGGTGAATCACGCCCCTGTCCGAGCCCGCAGGCGAGAGTAAGTCCCTTCATCCTTTGCGTTGGATGGTCACCTTTTTGAGGTCAGAAAAAAAGACGATCAGGACTCCATCCGCCGGATCAGCGTCTCATAGGTCCTGTCCAGGTCCCGGCTCTCCCGCCAGGCGCAACCCACGGGGACGCCGGGGCGGTTCTTGCCGTGGAAATCGCTGCCGCAGGTGGCCAGGAGCCGGTATTGGTGAGCAAGAGAGATGTACAGCTCCGTCTGCCGAGGCGTGTTGGAGGGGTAATAGGCTTCGATGCCCAAAAGCCCCATGCTCACCAGCTCCCGTATGAGCCCGTGCAGGTTCTCCCGAATATGGCAGGGGTGCGCCAGCACCGGCACACCGTCGCTCCGATGGATGATCTCCAGCACCTGCTCCGGCGTGAACCGTTTCTCGGTGTAGTAGCCCGGGGTGCCGGGCCGAAGGTATTTCATGAAGGCCTCCCGGACCTCGGAGGCATAACCTGCCGCCATAAGGGCATGGGCGATGTGCAGCTTCGTGGTGCAGGTCTGCCCCGTGCGCAGGAAGGGCCTCACCTCGATGCCCGCCTGGTCCAACTGGGAGAGGATAATCTCGTTGCGCTTGTCCCGTCGCTCCCGAGCCACCTCCATGGCGCGAATGAGCACGGGATGATCCATGTCCACATCCAAGCCCAGGATGTGCAGCTCGTGGTGCCATTCGTTATCGAACTCCACGCCGGGGATCACCCGGACCCCCTCCTCCTGGCCTGCAGCCATAGCCTCCGGGACCCCGGAGATGCAGTCGTGGTCCGTGATGGCCAGCAGGTCGATGTGGCCCCGGGCCGCGAACCGCACGATCTCCGCCGGCGCATAGGTGCCGTCGGAGTGCTCGCTATGGGTGTGCAGGTCAAATCTGTGGCTCATTCGCTCTCGTTCGCTTCCTCTGCCTCAGGCGTCGCCTCAGGCTCCGCCGCCGTGGGTTTCTCCTTCTTCTGGGGGGCCATGACCAAGTCCATGTCCTCCCCCCGATATACCTTCTCGAATTCCTCGCCGGTGACCCGCTCATACTTCATGAGCAGGGCCGCGGTCCGATGCAATCCCTCCACATTCCGGGACAGGATGTCCTTCGCCCGGCCGTACTGGGCGGCCAAAATGCGGCTGACCTCCTCGTCGATGCGGCTGGCCATGGACTCAGAATGCTCCTTGCTGTGGCCCCAGTCCCGGCCGATAAACACCTCCTGGTCTCCCCCGTAGAACACGGGCCCCAGGTTCTCGCTCATGCCGTACTGCTCCACCATCTTCCGGGCGGTGGCGGTGTTCTGCTTGAGATCCTGGCTGGCGCCGGTGCTGATATCCCCCAGCACCAGCTCCTCGGCCACCCGGCCGCCCATGGTCATGCAGATGTGGTCCTCGAGCCGCGCCCTCGTCACATGGTTCCAGTCGTCCTTAGGGAGCGTCATGGTGTACCCTGCGGCCATGCCCCGGGAGATGATGGACACCTCGTGGAGGCTGTCGCATTTCTCCAGCTCGATGGCCAGTATGGCGTGGCCGGACTCATGGTACGCCGTATACTTCTTGTCCTCCTCGGTGACCACCCGGCTCTTCTTCTCGGGCCCCATCTGGACCCGGGTGATGGCCTCCTCCAGGTCCGCCTGGGAGATCGTCTTCCGGCGGGCCCGAGCGGTGAGGATGGCGGCCTCGTTGAGCACGTTTTCAAGGTCCGCCCCCGTAAAGCCCGGCGTCCGCTGGGCGAGGACCCCAAGATCCACATCCGGCTCGAACTTCTTGTTCCGAGCGTGGACGTGCAAAATGGCCTCCCGGCCCTTCACGTCGGGATAGTTCATGGTCACCTGCCGATCGAACCGACCCGGCCGCTGCAGGGCGGGGTCCAAAATATCCGGCCGGTTGGTGGCGGCGATGACGATGATCCCCTCGTTGGGGGCAAAGCCGTCCATCTCCACCAGCAGCTGGTTCAAGGTCTGCTCCTTCTCGTCGTGGCCACCGCCCAGGCCTGCGCCCCGCTGCCGGCCCACGGCGTCGATCTCGTCGATGAAGATGACCGCGGGAGTGCTCCGCTTGGCGGTGTTGAACAGATCACGGACCCGGGACGCGCCTACACCCACGAACATCTCCACGAAGTCGGAACCCGAGATGGAGAAGAAGGGCACCTTGGCCTCCCCCGCCACGGCCTTGGCCATGAGGGTCTTGCCGGTCCCCGGCGGGCCCACCAGCAACACACCCTTGGGTATCCGGGCGCCCACCTCCGAGAAGCGCTTGGGCTCCTTCAAAAAGTCCACGATCTCCTGGAGTTCCAGCTTCTCCTCCTCGGCCCCCGCCACATCCTTGAAGGTGATGGGGTTCTGGCCGGGCGCATACTCCCGGGCATGGGAGCGGCCGAAGTTGCTCATCTGCTTGCCGCCGCCTTGCTGCCGGTAGATGAACCACATGAACAGGGCCATCATGCCGAACAGCAGCACATAGGGCAATATGACCATCAGCCAGCTCTGGCCCTTGGGCTGAGCCACCGTGTAGGTGAAGGGATAGTCCACGGAGGACACGGCGTCCGCGTCCTTATTCTGCATCCGGGCGATGAGCAGGGACATGTTCTTGCTGAACTCCTCCTCCGAGCAGGAGAAGGTGAAGTCCGCCCGGTTGGGCAGATCTTTCGCACTGTAGCTGGAGCCGGTGTAGAGGCCCGAATACAGGCCGGAGCCCAGGGTCTCATAGATGGCCTGGACCTTGTTCTCCTCCACCAGCTTCACGAAATCCTGGACCGTGATCTCGTCCGGGGTCCGGCTGGTGAATCCGCCGCTGATCATGTAGAGGATCAATGCGCCCATGAGCACCCAGATGGCCAGGGTGGATACGTTTTTTCTCGTCTTGGGATTCAAAGAATGTTCTCCTTACGCAGGGCCGTCCCCCGCCGATGTATTTCTAAACAGTTACTTCTCGTAGACCTTGGGGTCCAACACGCCCACATAGGGCAGGTTCCGGTAGTAGCCCAGGTAGTCGAGGCCGTAGCCCACCACAAACTTGTTGGGGATGGTGAATCCGCAGTAGTCCGGGGTGATCTCGCACTCCCGGCGCTCGGGCTTGTCGAGGAGGGCGCACACCCGGATGGACGCGGGCTGCCTATCGCTCAGGAGCCGGGTCAAATAGGAGAGGGTGAGACCGCTGTCCATGATGTCCTCGGCGATGATCACGTGCTTGCCGGTGATGCTGCTGTCCATGTCCTTGTTGATGCGGACGATGCCACTGGTCTTCTGCGCGTCGCCGTAGCTGGAAATGGACATGAAGTCCATCTTCAGATGGATGCTCATGGCGCGGGCCAAGTCCGTAAAGAACACGCAGGCCCCCTTGAGCACGCACACCAGGACCACTTCCTTGCCCGCATAGTCCCGGCTGATCTGCTCGCCCAGCTCCTTGACCCGTGTTTTAATCTGCTCCTCGGTGACCAGCACCTCGGCAATGTCCTTGTTCATGAATTCAGTGCCCCAGTTCTTCATGGCTGTTTTCCCTCTTCGTAAAGATGATATGCAGTATCCGCTTGGTCCCTTTCTGTATCTTCACCCGCTCGGCCACCGTGCCGCCGGGAATGAACACCGGTCCAGCTTCGTCCGCCACCAGGGGCGTCCGCCGGGCATCTCGGCCCATCTTCCGGTCCGTATAATAGTCCGACAGGAGCTTGCTCCCCTCCATGCCCAGGGGCACGAACCGATCCCTCACCTGGGCCTGACGCAACCATAGGTCGCCGACCAGCCTGTCCCCGTCCAAATAGGCTTCATAGACCGGGCATGGAATGGAAGCCCGCTGCACCCATGCCGCCTCATAGACGCCCCAGGGGGTGGTCAAGGGCTCACCCACGGTCAGCTCGGCCCAATACGCCGCCTCCTCTTTGGCCGGTCCAATGACAAGCCGGTCCCCGTCCGTCCGGGCAATCAGGTGACCCCGGAGGGGCGCCATCCGCCCCGAGGGCAGGGAGAAAAGGTCTCTGAGGCGAAGAACGTCCGCCTCGGTGAAGTCCTCCGTCATCTGCCTAAGAAGCAGCAGCGCCACCCTGTTTTGGAGCACGGTCGGGAGCTTGCCGAGGGCCTGGCGGCTGCCGTGGGCCTCCGCCAGCGCCTTTTGGGCCATCCCTTCCAGAAACTCGTCCTCCGCCCGCAGCCGATCCGCGCACCGGGCGATATGCTCCGCCGCCTTAGGGTTGATGCCCGCAAGGACCGTCATGGCTTCCTGTCGGAGCCGGTTGCGGCTGTGGAGCCCGGAAAAGTTGGTGCTGTCCTGTCGCCAGGGCTGATGCCGCTCCGCCAAATACGCCAGGATGTCCGCCCGGCCCACGCCGAGCAGGGGACGCATGAGGTCGCCGCTGCGAGGAGCCATGCCCCCAAGGCCGGTCATGCCGCTGCCGCGAATGAGGTGCAGCAGCACCGTCTCCGCCTGGTCGTCCCGGTGATGCCCAAGAGCGATATCATCCGCCCCCAGTGCCTTCTTCAGCTGCCGAAGGAAGGCGTATCGAAGCTTTCGCGCCGCGGTCTCCAGGGAGAGTCCCACCTCTTCCGCAAAGGCAGGCACGTCGGCGCTGTCGCTGAACAAAGGCACGTCCAGGCCAAGGCACACCCTTCGGCAAAAGCAGAGATCATCCCTTGCTTCCTGGCCCCGGATGCCGTGCTCGAAGTGGGCCGCATACAGGGGGCCGATCCGCCCCTCGTCTCTAAGGCGCACCAGTTCCAGCAGCAGGGCCATGGAATCGGGACCGCCGGAGAAAGCGCACACCACCGCCTCCCGCCCCGTCAGGCGGCAGGCCCGCAGCGTCTCTTCCGTCACCAGCAGCATGGATACCAAACCCCGATTATAGATATGTATATCATACCCTTTGCGCCGCTTTTTGACAAGACCCTTTATAATAGGTTTTTATTCAAAGGGGACACCTTTTCTTTCCAGGAAAAGGTGTCCAAAGGAACGGCAAGGATGTGATCAACCGTAATCGCTATTTTGCGTTTTTTCTCGTAAACCTCCCTGCTTTGCGTCTCTTTTCCTTCGCCGGAGAGAGAAACAATTAAGCATCCTCACCGGAAAGCTGCCTGGTCCGCTCGGCCAGGATCAGGGCGTCGATGAGCTCGTCCATGTCCCCATCCATGAACTGCTCCAGCTTATAGAGGGTCAAATTGATGCGGTGGTCCGTAACCCGGTTCTGGGGGAAGTTATAGGTTCGGATCCGCTCGCTCCGGTCCCCGGACCCCACCATGCTCTTGCGGGCGCTGGACACGGCGGCGTCCTGCTTGGATTGGTAGAGGTCGTAGATGCGGGAGCGGAGCACCTGCATGGCCTTGTCCTTGTTCTTATACTGGCTCCGCTCGTCCTGGCAGGCCACCACGATGCCCGTGGGGAGGTGGGTGATGCGGATGGCGGAGGAGGTCTTGTTCACGTGCTGGCCGCCGGCGCCGCTGGACCGATAGGTGTCGATCTGGATGTCAGAATCCTTTATTTCCACCTGCACGTCGTCCACCTGTGGCAATACGGCCACGGTGGCGGCGCTGGTGTGGATGCGGCCCTGGCTCTCGGTCTCGGGCACCCGCTGGACCCGGTGGACCCCGCTTTCGAACTTCAGCCGGGAATAGGCCCCCTTGCCGGAGACGGTGAGCACCACCTCCTTGACGCCCCCCATCTCGGTTCGGTTGTCCTCCACGAACTCGATGGCGTACCGGTGCCGCTCGGCGTACCGCTGGTACATCCGTAAGAGGTCCCCGCCGAAGAGGGACGCCTCCTCGCCGCCGGTGCCCGCCCGGATCTCCAAGATCACGTCCTTGTCGTCGTTGGGATCCTTGGGGAGCAGCAGGAGCTTTAGCTCCTCCGTGATGGCGGCCTCGGCGGTTTTGAGCTCGTCCAGCTCCGACAGCGTCAGCTCCTTCATGTCTGCATCGAGGTGCTCGTTCAGCATCTCCCGGCAATCGGCCTGCTCGCTGAGGTTCTTCTCATACCGGTCGATGACCGCCACGATCTCACTGAGCTGCACCCGCTCCCGGTTCATCTCCTTCCAGGCGTTCATGTCCGCCATGGCGTCGGGAGCAGAGAGCAGTCGTCCCAGCTCCTCATACCGTGCCTTCAGTTTGTTTAGCTTTTCCTTCATTTCCTCTCCACACAAACGACCCGGTCCAGGCCGCGGATATCCTGTAAAACAGTTGCGCCGGGGAACAGCCCTTTCACCGCTTGTCCCTCCTCTGCGCCGATCTCCATGAGCAGCAAGCCGCCGGGGAGCACATACGCCTCCCATTCGGTGGCGATACGCCGGTAGAAACTGAGGCCGTCCTCGCCGCCAAAGAGGGCCAGCACGGGTTCAAAGGTGAGCTCCCGCTGGCAATGCGCCATCTCCTCCGCCGTGAGATACGGCGGATTGCAGGCGATCAGGTCGTAGACCCCCGGCACACCCTCGAATAGGTCGCTTTCAAAAAAAACGCCGTCCACGCCGTTTTGCTGGGCGTTGCGCTTGGTCAGGGCCAGGGCCTCGGGGGAGATGTCCGCAAAGGCTACCTTCGCTCCGGCAAGCTTTCCGAGGCTCACGCCGATGCAGCCGGTGCCGCAGCACAGGTCCAACACCGCCGCGCCGGGACGATTTTTCAGCCAGGAGAGGGCCGCCTCGCACAGCGTTTCCGTATCCTGCCGGGGGATCAGGGCCTCTGGTCCCACAAAAAACGGCAGGCCCATGAACTCCCACGCCCCCAGGATGTACTGTAGGGGCTCGCCGGTGAGCCGCCGGGCCACAGCCTGACGGAGCCAGGCCTCATCTCGGGACGCTTCCAGCAGGAACTTTGCCTCGATCTCGGTTTCCTCTCCCGCCGCCGGGGCCAGGAGGTCCCATAGCTCACGCCTGGTCATGCTGCTCTTTCGCCGTGGGAGTCATATGCTCCGTCACCACCTTGATTTCATGATCCGGCGGGTCCATGGCCAGGTTGAAGGCGGCCAAGGCCACCTCCACCATGTCCGCCGTGGGCTCTGCGGTGGTGATGTGCTGCAAGGCGAGGCCTGGGGCACGGACCGCTCGCGCGAGCCAGCTGTCGGAGGCGGCGGCCGCCTTCAGAACTTCGTACCCAAGGCCCGCCACCACGGGTATGAAGAGGAGCCTTGTCAGCACCCGGGGCAAAAAAGAGCGGACCGGGATGCAAGCGAAGAACAGGATGGACACCATCATGACCAAAAACAGGTAGTTGGTGCCGCAGCGAGGGTGCAGCCGGGTATACTTCAAAATGTTCTCCGGGGTCATATCCCCCTCGGCCTCGTAGCAGGCGATGGTCTTGTGCTCCGCCCCGTGGTACATGAACACCCGATGGATGTCCTTGATCCGGGAGATGGCCAAGAGGTAGCCGAGGAAGATGAGGAGCCGCGCCACGCCCTCCAAAAGGCTCACCAGGAAGGTGCTCTCGATCTTCAAAAAACTCACCACCAGGGAGGGCAAAATGACGAACAGGCCCACGGCCAACGCCGCCGCCAGGACCACCGCCACGGTCATGGCCATGTCGGAGGCGGACTTGCCCAGCTTCTCGAAGAGCCATTTTTCAAACTTGGTGGGCTCCTCCGCCAGCTCCTCCCCCAGCAGCTCCGCGCTGCGGGTGGTGATCTTCAGCCCCCCCGTCAGCGCCTCCACAAAGGCGTAGACGCCCCGGACTACGGGCCAGGTGGGGAAAGCGCCCTTCTTATATTTTTTCTGGTTCTGATAGTATTCGGTGACGATGGTGCCGTCGCTCCGCCGCACGGCCAGGGCGGTGCCGCTCTGGGGATTCTTCATCATGACCCCCTCCATGACGGCCTGTCCGCCTACAGCGCATCTCTTCATAGGACCTCCTGACCCCGATCATCATCGGGGCACACTCATTTAAATATATCATAGCATAGAAGGTCAATAACCGCAAGCAATAATGGGTCTATAGTAAAGATTGGGGTAAGGCCACTGGGGCCTTACCCCAATCATTGGCATATAGCCTTAGTTTAGGTGCGGCGCTTTTTAAGATATGCTTTCGATCCGGAGGGAGATGCAGTAGAGCCGCTGGAGCTCTTTGCGGAAGTTGGCCACCACGGTGCCGGAATACTTGTTGCTGATATAGGTGGAATGAATGACCCGTCCGTCCCCCAGGTAGATCATCACGTGACCGATGCTGCCGCCCTTCGATCGCAGGAGGAAGATGATGTCCCCCCGCTGAAACTCATCCAGGTCCTTTAGCTCCGTCCCCATGGGCACGGGCACGGCCATCTTGACATGCTTCTGCCCATGCCAGATGTATTCTTGAATGTTGGACAGGCCCGAAGCGGAGCTTTCCAGCCAATGGTAGTATACATATCCCTTGGGGTACAGCTCCATGCGCACCAGCAGCCAGGAGATCAGCCCCGAACAGTCGAAGGAGAAGTCTCCCGTACGGTTATAGTTGTGGTAGGGCGTACCCAGGCAATCGTACACCTGAGCGATCATGTCCTCAACGATCAGCTGTTTATCGTCATACACATCCAGATGGATGCGGCGGGCAGAATCGAAGCTCTTGAACAGCTCGCTGGAGGCGAAGTTGTCCAGCTGCTGCACCTTCCCCTCCTGAAGACAAAGGACGCTGTCGTTGCCCAGGTACACGGCGCAGTCGGTGATGAGCCCCGAATGCTGTCCGGCTATAACGAACTCGCAGCCCTCCATGACCCCGTTGCTTCGCTTAGGCAGCTCACTGAAGAAGAGGATGTCCCCCCTCTCTAACGGCCCCTTGGTGGACACATATTCCCACTGGGTCCGATGGCCCTCATAGTACACCAGGCTCCCCGTGGAATTGAACAGCTTGAAGCGCAGGGAGTTGTAGTTTTCGTCCTTATAGTACAGGGGGTACTTGGCGTTGTCCTGCAGGTCCTTTTTGTACACCCGATAGTAGTAGGGCTCAAAGTCCAGACCCAGGCGGCACAGCGCCCTATAGATCCGTTCCTCCATACCCCCCATGCTCTCCACAGCCGCCAGCTCCTCCACGAAGGCGTCGGGAGAGTATTTCCGGGCGGTGTAGGTGAGCTGCATGGCGGAGGAAAGGTAGGCCTCCACGTCAGCCTCCGCAAGGGGCGTCAGCTGGGTGATCTTCACATAGCCCGTCCGCCCCTCCTGGGTGGTCACATAGTAGTAGTCTTTTTTGATGCTGTGGATGTATACGAGATGATAGGATTCCCGGCCCAGCACGTTGGCGGTCTCGCTGGGCTTGTCGAGGATGGCCACGTTGGCAAAGACCATGGCCGCCAGCTTCCCCATGGCCTCGGCTCGAACGTCTGGCGTGCCCATGGGCTCCACCGTGGGCGTGGGCTCCGGCTCCTGGGCCCACAGGGGGAAGAGCACCTCCCGGACCTCCCCTTCAAAGTCCCGCCGCGCCATGGGCAGCGAGGTGGGCGTGGGGCTGGGGGTGGGCCGCGGCGTAGCGGTGGGCTCCGGTGTGGGTGTGGGCGTAGCGGTGGGCACGGGGCTGGGCGTGAAGGTGGGCGCCATGGTGATGGGCACCGTGACCGCGGTGACTTCGGGAACGGCGGCGGTTTCGGTGGTCACCGGCGTTGCCGTCAACGATCCATAGGCTTCGGCCTCCTGCTTCTCGCAGCCCGGCAACGCCGCCAGCATAAGGCCGATCATCAGGATACAGATGGGTCTCAAAAAAGCTCTCATACGCGACAGTATACCAAAAAAATCCACCGTCTGTAAAGACCTGTTTTCGCGAATGGATCAGGATTGTTCTATGACCGTAATGCAGACCCTGTCCGGCCCAGTGAAGGAGAGGCACCGAAGGTCCGTATAGGGGTCTCGATGGAAATCCCCCACCTCTATGCCGTTCTTCTCCAAGCGCTTCTTGATCTTCACCAGGTTCCGTGCGGAGATGGTGAGATACTGGACGGGGATCATCTTCCGCTTGTTGAAGCAGATGATCTCCACCTGGGAGGAACCCATGACCAGCAGAAATCGGCTGTCGATGTCATTGAGGCTCATGATCTGCTTCTTCACCCGAAAGCCCAGCTTGTCCACGTAGAAATCCCACACCGCCCCCTCGTAGGTGGCCAGCAGGGTCGTACGAGAAAGGCCGATCCTCCGGGCGAAGGGGTATAGGGTCATGTGGCGGGCGTGGCGCCGCCAGCGATGATAGGAGCTGAACTCCTGCCGCCAGTCAGGGTGGGTGACCACGTAGGCGATGGACAAAAACAGCAGCTGGCCCACAAGGCCGCCCAGGGTGTTGGAGAGCATGTCGTCCAGATCGTAGAGCCCCCGACGGAAGATGAGCTGCATGTTCTCCGTCACGAGCGAGATGACGAAGCAGGCAACCACGGGCCGGATGCTGGCCTTTGCCCGGAACCAGTTGAACACGTAGGGCAAAAGATACCCCATGGGCACGAAGAGCATGATGTTGAGATATACCTGAACCACGTCCTGGGGCTTGATGATCTCCACGTGGGACAAGCCCTCCACGACTCCCTCCCGGAGGATGGTCATGAAGACGTCCACCAGGCCCCGGTCCGTCTCCACAGCGTTATAGAGGTCCTGGAAGGGGGCCACGTGGACCTGGAATTCTTCGGCGGTGCTGCGGGAGAAGAACACGATCACGAGAAAGGCGATGAGGTACACCAGGAACACCAGATACAGCACCACCTGCCGGAGCCGCAGCAGGGCGTCCGCGTTGGCATTCTCGCTGAGGCCATGGTGCAGATTCAACCCCAGTTTTTTACACACCCGCCGGTCGATGTACGGCAGCAGCACGATGAACACCGCCACAAACGCGGTGATGGCCAGGAGAAAGGTGCGGCTGTTGATACGTATGGTCATGGGTACAGTATACGGGAAAACCGCCTCGTTGACAATGGTATCCGAGCATGAAAACGCCCCGCCACGGCGGGGCGCCAGCATCATTCTATGGCCTCATGCCCGTTCGATCAGACCGTAGTTGCCGTCCTTGCGGACATAGAGCACGTTCACATCGCCGGTCTCGGCGTTCTCGAACACGAAGAAGGAATGGCCCAGCATCTCCATCTGGAGCATGGCCTCCTCCTCGCTCATGGGCCGAATGACAAACTTCTTGGTACGCACGATCCGGGGCGTGAAGGCTTCCTTCTCCTCCTCCACCGCCGCGGGGGCAAAGTCCGCGATGACCTCGCCGGACTTGCGCCGACGATCCTGCCGGGTGCGGTACCGCTGCACCTGCTTCTCCAGCTTGCTCACCACGTTGTCCAAAGACGCGTACATGTCGCCGGAGGTCTCCTCCGCCCGGACGATACGGCCCTCATAGGGAACGGTGACCTCCACGATGTGGCGGTTCTTCTCTACGGCCAAGCTCACCTGGGCGTCCGCATCCTGGGGGAAGAACTTGGAGAGCTTGTTCAGCTTCTTCTCCGCGGTCTCCCGCATGTAGTCGGAGACTTCAAGGTTTTTTCCGGAAATGGAAATACGCATATCTTTCACTCCCTCTGACGCGATCATATCGTTTATCCGCGCCTATTAGTATATTACCACAGAATTCCCGTCTTGTCCTTTCCTTTTTGAATTTTTTTCCGCTTGTTTCAATTCGTTTGCTTTTTTCACCTTTCGCCCAAAAATGGCGGGATTGTATGTAGTAAAATGATGTGACCCAAAGAAAAGAGAAGTCCTTGGATTGGTATGGTACGATTAGTTTGCAGGACAAAACCAGCCATGCCAAAGTCATGAACAGTATAGCACCGGGAGCAAGGAAACGGCAATCGGTAGTTAAAGGAGACGAGGGAAGACGAGGATGTATGGCGTGAGCCTATCGAGCGTGAAGCGGCGGAAAAAGCGATATGACGGTAAAGATTAGCAATGGAGCTAAAACCATGACACTGAGAAAAGCGCCCGCATTGGCGCAAATGCCGATACGGGCGTTTTTGTTGTACGCTGGCTCTAT
>R21__coassemble_644_pt1 | contig 27730 bp, 34 predicted proteins | sample R21__metabat2_low_PE_052 | metagenome-assembled genome bin R21 | reverse complement strand
ACCCGCCACCTCAGCCTTGGCAAGGCTGCGCTCTACCAAATGAGCTATTCCCGCAGGCGCATGGGTTATTATAGCAAAAATCCGCCGGTTGTCAATGGGTTGTCGAAAAAAAATTTCGTACCTATGGACAAGGCTTCTCGTGCAGGCGGAGCGGCAAAAATTGGAGCAGGTAACGGGACTCGAACCCGTGATCTCAGCTTGGAAGGCTAATGTGTTACCGCTACACTATACCTGCCTGGTGCGGGCGAAGAGACTTGAACTCATACGCCTTGCGGCACTGGAACCTAAATCCAGCGCGTCTGCCAATTCCGCCACGCCCGCGCTGCAAGAGGCTGGTGACCCGTCGGAGATTCGAACTCCGGACCCTTTGATTAAAAGTCAAATGCTCTGCCAGCTGAGCTAACGGGTCAGGTTGGCTGGGGTGGCGGGATTTGAACCTGCGCATACAAGAGTCAAAGTCTTGTGCCTTAACCGCTTGGCGACACCCCACCGCTGTTCATCCGAAAAAAATGGGGTGGGCGACGGGATTCGAACCCACGACCTTCAGAGCCACAATCTGACATTCTAACCAGGCTGAACTACGCCCACCATATATGCTTTTCGGATGAACTTCCCCCGCACACGCATGCGCTCGCCGGTCGATCTCCTCCCGGCGAACGCCGCGTTGTTGGCGCGTCTGCAGGGATTCGAACCCTGGACCTACGGCTTAGAAGGCCGTTGCTCTATCCTGCTGAGCTACAGGCGCATTCAGGAGTTCCAGTCATACATTTTAACAAGGAATGGCGCTCCTGTCAACTTCTTTTCAAGGATTCCCCAAAGAAAAATTGCTTACTTGTTTTTGCCGCAGCAGTTCTTATACTTCTTGCCGCTGCCGCAGGGGCAGGGATCGTTGCGGCCCACCTGGACGGGGGCCACGAAGATCTTGGAAGCCCGATAGGCCTTGGTGATCTCGTGCCGCTTTTCCTCGGTAAGAACGTCGTTCCATTCCGGCAGATAGAACAGCCAGTCGGCCTTGGCCTCGTGCATGTTGAAGAAAAGCTTCTCGAAATCAAAATCGAGGGTGACCTCGCTGTCCTCGGTGAGGGCGTCCAGATCCTTTTCTCCGCCGGCAAAGGAGGTGTTGGCGCCGTCGAGATACCCCACAAAGGCCACCGGGTCCATGCCCACCTGCTCGGCGAGGGCCTTCACCGTGCCGGTGAGAGGCTTATCATGGCTCAGAAGGACCTGCTTATAGACCTCGGTCTCCTGGGAAAAATAGGTGCTCCAATACTGCTGATAGGCGGCGTCACTGGTAAGGTTCTCCGCCCGTGCTTTCCAATCGCTGTACAGACTCATGTTTCGACTCCTTTTTCAAAATCGGTTTATTGTAAGACAAATCTGTCCTGAATGCAAGCGTTTTTCTCCAGAGTGGCTTTGAGATCCTCGTTCCACAGCAGATAGGCTCCCTCCCCCGTGTCCTCGTAGTACCGCTTGCGGAAGCCCTGCTTCTCAAAATCAAAGCTGAAATAGAGGTTTTGGGCCACCAAATTGGTCTCCCGGACTTCCAAGGTCATCCGCTGGGCGCCCCGCGCCTGGGCTGCCTCCATCATACCGTAAAGGAGATACCGGCCCAGGTGCTGTCCGCGAGCCTCCGGCGCGATGGCGATGTTGGTGATGTGGGCCTCGTCAAAGAGAAGCCACATGCCGCCGTAACCGATGACCCGGCCCTCCTCCTCCGCCACGTAGTAGTGGGCCACGTTGTTGTGGAGCTCCCCCAGGAGCGACAGTTTGGACCAGGGGGAGCGGAAGCTCTGGACCTCGATCTCATAGACCAGGGCGATATCCCGACGGGTCATGGGCCGCACCGTCATCATTCCTTCTGCTTCCTTTCCGCCTGGGAGAGCCTTAGATACAGGGGGCTTGCCGCCCTCTCCCCCGCTCTTTTGGCGGCGATGCGGGCGATGTTCCCTGCCAGCGGCAGGGCCCCGTCCGCGCCGGGACAGCCGGTGCCGGTAAGAAGAGCGTTTTCCGGCAGGCTGTTCAAAAAGGGTTCGATCTCCATGGCGCAGGGCGGGATAATCTCTTGCCCGTCGGGTGCGTAGAGCGCCCCGTAGCCGTTGCCGTTCCGCGCGTCGATGACGGCGGCCACCGGCCCCTCTCCGCCCAGCAGCGGATAGGCCAGGGCTTCGAGGGCATTCACCGACACGATGGGCAGGCCCAGGGCCAGGGCCATGGCGTTGCCGTGGCAAACGCCGATGCGGACCCCCGTAAAGGATCCGGGACCCACGTCCACGACAAGAGCGGTGAGATCGGACGGTGTCAAGCCCGCTGACCCCAGCAGCTCATCCACCGCCGGCATGACGGTCTCCTCGTGCCGAAGGGGGCTTTCGATCCGCTTCTCCCGACAGCCAGTTTCACTCAGCAGGGCCACGGAGGCTACCTTATCTGTGGTTTCCAGGGCAAGGATGTTCATAGCTCGCTCACCAATCCTTCATATGGTGCGCCATGGGGCTGCAGCCGCACCCGGCGCTCTTCCGTGCCGCTGCCCACGATCTCCACGTCCAGCCGCTCCCGGGGCAGGGCGTTCGGCACCCGGTCCGCCCACTCCATGAGGATGAGGCCGCTCCGGTCCAAATAGTCCTCAAAGCCCATGGCGTATAGCTCGTCCTCGTCTTCGAGGCGATAGGCGTCGAAGTGAAAGAGGGGCGGCACAGTCGGATATTCCTGCACGATGGTGAAGGTGGGGCTGCTCAAATGATTGAGACTCAAAGCCCGGCCTGCGCCGCGGCAAAGGACGGTCTTCCCTGCCCCCAAATCCCCATAGAGGGCTACAAAGCCGCCGTGAGGCAGGGCTCGGGCGATGCGGCTCCCCAGGGCTTCCATGTCGCCTTCGGTTTTCAGCGTCAGCGTTCGTTCCATCAGAACAGCTTGACCTCCAGGAGCTCTCGGGCGAAGTCGCCGAACCGATCCTCCGCGATGGCCCGGCGGATGTCCGCCATGAGCCGCACGGAGAAGCGGATGTTGTGCATGGTGATAAGGGTGCCGGAGAGGATCTCCTCCGCCTTGATGAGGTGGCGGATATAGGCCCGGGAGAAATTGCGGCAGGCGTAGCAGTCGCACCCCTTCTCAATGGGAGCGAAATCCTCGGCGTAGGTCTGGTTCCGCAGCATGATCCGCCCCTTCCGGGTCAAAGCCAGGCCGTTGCGGGCCGCCCGGGTCTGGAGCACACAGTCGAACATATCGACGCCCCGCAGCACGCCCTCAATGAGGCAGTCGGGGCTGCCCACGCCCATGAGGTACCGGGGCTTGTTCTCCGGAATATACGGGCGAATGGCGTCCAGCATGGCGTACATCTTTTCCTTGGGCTCGCCCACGGAAAGGCCCCCGATGCCGTAGCCGGGGAAGTCCATGGCCGCCAACGTCTTGGCGCTCTCGATCCTAAGATCCTCATAGACGCAGCCCTGGACGATGCCGAAGAGGGCCTGGTCCGGCCGAGTGTGGACCTGTTGGCAGCGCTCCGCCCAGCGGTGGGTCCTATCCATGGCCTTCACGGCGTAGCGATAGTCCGCCGTGCCCGGGGCGCACTCGTCGAAGCACATGGCGATGTCGGCGCCCAGGGCCTGCTCCACGGCCATAACGCTCTCGGGCGTAAACAGGTGCTTGCTGCCGTCGATGTGGGAGCGGAACAGCACGCCGTCCTCGTGGATGTCCCCCTTCTTCGCCAGGGAGAAGACCTGGAAGCCGCCGCTGTCCGTCAGGATGGGCTTGTTCCAGTGCATGAATGTATGAAGTCCCCCCGCCTGCTCCACCAGCCTGTGGCCGGGGCGCAGGTACAGGTGGTAGGTGTTGCTAAGCAGGATGGATGCCCCCGTCTCCTCCACGTCCCGGGGCGTCATGGCCTTCACCGTGGCCTGGGTGCCCACCGGCATATACACGGGGGTGTCGATGTCCCCGTGGGGGGTGTGGAGGCGACCGAGGCGGGCCCCGGTCTGCTTGTCCACATGCAGCACTTCAAACTTGAAATTCTCGTTCATATCATTTCCTTTACTCAAACAAACAGGCGTCGCCGAAGCTGAAAAAGCGATACCGCTGGGCTACGGCGTGTTCATATACCCGAAGGACCTCCTCCCGGCCCGCAAAGGCGGAGACCAGCATCAATAGGGTGCTCTCCGGCAGGTGGAAGTTGGTGATGAGGGCGTCCACAGCCTTGTAGCGGTAGCCGGGGGTGATGTAGATGCCCGTGTAGCCGGAGCCGGGGTGAACCACGCCGTCGTCGGTGGCTACACTCTCCAACGTGCGTACGGAGGTGGTGCCCACGCAGACGATCCGGCCGCCGACCGCCCGGGCCTCGTTGATGGCCTTGGCGGCCTCCTCGGTGACCTGGTAGAACTCCCGGTGCATCCGGTGGTCCTCGATGTTCTCCTCGCTGACCGGACGGAAGGTGCCGAGACCCACGTGCAATAATACGTCCACGATCTTCACGCCCTTTTCTTCGATGGCAGCAAGCAGCTCGGGTGTAAAGTGGAGCCCGGCGGTGGGGGCGGCGGCGCTGCCCCGGGTCACGGCGTAGACGGTCTGATACCGCTCCTTGTCCGCAAGGCGCTCGGTGATGTAGGGCGGCAGAGGCATCTGCCCGGCCCGGTCCAGGATCTCTTCAAAGATGCCGTTATATAGGAGCTCCACCCGCTTTCCCCCGTCCATGGGGGCGTCCCCCAGGACCTTCACGGAGAGCTCCGGCGTCACTTCGTAGACCGTGCCCACCTTGGCCCTTTTGGCGGGTTTGCAGAGGCATTCCCAGGTATCGCCCTCCTGACGGCTCAGCAGCAGGAATTCCATGGCGCCGCCGGTCTCGGGCCTGTGCCCGATGAGCCGGGCGGGAATGACCCTGGTGTTGTTCCGCACCAGCACGTCCCCATGGTGCAGATGATCCAGCACGTCCGTGAAAACGCCGTCCGTCACGGAGCCGCTTCTTCTATTGTATATAAGGAGCCGAGACTCACTCCGCACGGGCGCCGGGGTCTGGGCGATCAGCTCCTTGGGCAGGTCATAGTAAAAGTCGCTTGTTTTCAAAGCACACCTCTAAACAGGATTCTTCCCTATTATACATATCCGACCTCCTCGGCGCAACAGAAAAAAACCTTAGCGCCGACAAGTACTATCTTTTTTATTCAGCCTATGGTATACTGTGAATGCAATGAACGAATTCCATCGACAAAAAGCCATCATCATGGACAAGGTGCTAGAGAGCATCAACTCGGTGCTGCCCATCCTTATCATCGTGTGTTTGCTGTGTTTGTTCGTGACCCCGCTGCCCACGGGGCATATGCTGTCATTCCTGGTGGGGTCCTTGTTCGTGGTGGCGGGCATGGGATTGTTCACGGTGGGCGCGGAAAGCTCCATGAGCCCCATCGGCGTCCGAATCGGCGCTGCCCTGACCAAATCGAAGAATCTGCCCCTCATCTTGATCGTCAGCTTCCTTTTGGGCGTGGCGGTGACGGTGTCCGAGCCCGATTTACAGGTGCTGGCCAACTCCGTGCCCCATATCAACACCGTGGTGCTGCTCATCGTGGTGGGCGTGGGCGTGGGGCTGTTTTTGGCTCTGGCCATGTTCCGCATTCTCACCGGCGTCAAGCTCCGCTACCTGCTGCTGGGACTCTATGGGCTGGTTTTTCTGCTATGCGCCTTTGTGGACAAGAGCTTTCTCTCCGTGGCCTTCGACTCCGGCGGCGTGACCACCGGGCCCATGACGGTGCCCTTCATCCTCGCTATGGGCGTGGGCGTCAGCCACATCCGGAGCGATAGCAACGCGGAGTCCGACAGCTTCGGTTTGGTGTCCCTGTGCTCCATCGGCCCCATCCTCTCCGTGCTGGTGCTGAGCCTGTTCTATGGGCAGGGCGAAGGCGCTTTGTCCACCGTATCGGTGGCCCATGAGACCACCACGGCGCTGGGGTATGCGTATCTCTATGCCCTGCCGGAATACCTGAAGGAGACAGCTATCGCTCTGCTGCCCGTCCTGGTGATCTTTCTGCTGTTCCAAATCTTCAGCTTTCGCATGGACCGGCGAAGCTTCTGGAAGATCCTCATGGGCGTGGGGTTCACGTATCTGGGGCTGGTGCTGTTTTTGGCGGGGGTGAACGTGGGCTTCGCCTCGTTAGGCAGTGTCCTTGGCGCAGCGCTGACCCAGGAGCCTTTGCGGTATTTCATGGTGCCCCTTGCCATGCTTCTCGGCTGGTTCATCATCTCCGCGGAGCCGGCAGTGCAGGTGCTGCAAAAGCAGATCGAGCAGGTGAGCTCCGGCGCCATTTCGGGCAAGTCCATTCAGTTAGGTTTGTCGGTGGCCATCGCCCTCGCCATGGGCATCTCCATGCTGCGGGTGATGACGGGGCTGTCGCTCCTGTACTTTTTGATCCCCGGGTATGTACTGTCGTTGGGGCTTTCCTTCTTTGTGCCGGATATCTACACCGCCATCGCCTTCGACTCCGGCGGCGTGGCCTCCGGTCCCATGACCGCCGCCTTCATGCTCCAGTTCATGATCGGCGCCAGCACCGCTCTTGGCGGGAACGTGCTCTCCGACGCCTTCGGGATCGTGGCCATGGTGGCCATGATGCCGCTGATTACCATCCAGCTGTTGGGCGTACGGGCGGCCATCCAGGAGAAGCGCCGGGAGGCCGTGACGGAGGCTTATGGCGAGGCGGACATCATCGAGCTGTGGGAGGCGGCCGCATGAACTACGTGATCTCTGTGGTGCACCCCCTGGGGGCCAACATCATGAAGAACATCTGCGAGGGGCTGGATCTGCCCATCGTCCTGTCCCTGCCCTGCCGGGGCACGGCCACCAAGAGCACGCTGGACCTTTTGGGCATTGAATCCAAGGACCGGCGGCTGTTTATGACCGTAGCCAGCCCCGAGAAGACCATGGAGCTCATTCAGGAGCAACGAAAGCGACTGTATATCGACGCGCCGGGCAACGGCGTGACCATCGGCGTCCCCATCAAGAGCGTAGGAGGCAGCAAGACATTGGCATTCTTATCCAACGGGCAAAACGCGAAGGGAACGCCCACCCTCAATTATGATTACGAGCTTATCCTGGTCATCGCCAACCAGGGGGCCACGGACCAGGTCATGGACGCGGCCCGCTCCGCCGGCGCTCGGGGCGGCACGGTGGTCCACGGCCTGGGCACCGGGAGCAAGAACGCGGAGAAATTCTACAAGGTCTCCATCGCCGCGGAGAAGGAGGTCATCCTCATCGTCTCCGCCGCCAGCCAAAAGGCCGCCATCATGAAGGCCATCATAGAGCAGGCAGGCCCCGACACCAAGGCGGGGGCCATCGCCTTCTCCCTTCCGGTCAGCGAGCTCGCCGGGTTCGGGATCAAAGCGGAAGGATAATACAGCGGCGCGACCTTTCTTGAAAGAAAGGTCGCCCCAAAGAACTTTAAGAAGAACAAAAGCTTAGGACATCTATCTCGGCAGATTTCCTAAGCTTCTCTTTTTTGCGCCGCTTTTCTTCTCTTCACCGAAGAGAAAAAAGCGGCACCATAAACTAACTCCGTAACAGATTCCGCGCATGCTGGATGGCCAGGGGGTCGTTGACGCTGCCCATGATACGGGCGAGCTCCGCCGGGCGCTCCTCCTCGGTGAGGGGCTTCACCGCCGAACGGGTGGTCTCCCCCAGGGTCTCCTTATAGATATAGTATTGCCGATCCGCCCGGGCGGCGATCTGCGCAAGATGGGTGACGCACAGGAGCTGATGGGTCCCGGACAGCTCCTGCATCTTCTTCGCCACGGCGTTGGCGATAAGGCCGGAGATGCCCGTGTCGATCTCGTCAAAGATCAGGGTGCCGATAGCGTCAGCATGGGACAAAGCCGCCTTGAAGGACAGCATGACCCGGGAGATCTCGCCGCCGGAGGCCACCCGCACCAGGGGCTTCTCCGGCTCCCCCTTGTTGGCGGAGAAGCGGAAGGCCACCTCGTCCACGCCGGTCTCAGAAAGGTTCTCGGGGTCTATTGCCGTGAATCCCGCGGAGAAGGAGGCAAAGGGCATGCCCATATCCTTCAAATTCGCCTCGATGGCTCCTTTCAGCCGCTGGGCCGCTTCCTGCCGCCGCTGAGACAGGGCCTGGGCATCGGCCGTAAAGGCGGCGACGGCTGAACGCTCCGCCTGCTTGAGCGCCTCCATCCTATCCTCGCCGCCCAAGAGCTCCGTCTGCTCCGCCCGCAGCGCGTCGGCATAGGTAAGGATCTCTTCGATATCCGCGCCGTATTTGCGCTTGAGCTGCTCGATCTGAAAGAGGCGGCTCTCGGTCTCGGTGAGGGTCTCGGGATCGAAGGAAAGGCCATTGAGGGCGTCCCGCAGGGTGTAGGACACGTCCTCCAACGAATAGTAGGCTTCCTCCGTCTGTCGGGCCGCGGCCGCATATTCCTCCCCATACTCGCCCAGGGCGGCTAGGCAGCGCTTGGCGTCCGCGATCTTTCCCAGGGCCCCCTGCTCCTCATAGAGGGCGTCGTAGGCCGCCTGCAGGTTCTCCTCGATGGCGGCGAAGTTCTGCAGCTGCTTCTTTTTGAACTCCAACTGCTCCTCCTCCCCCGGTTGAAGGTCCGCCCCGTCGATCTCCTTCAGCTCATAGGCGATGACGTCCAGGCGCCGCGCCCGTTCCTTCAGGCTCGCTTGCAGCTTCTCCCGGGCGGATCGAGCTTCCAACGCCGTCTTGCGCTCCTCCAGCATCCGATGAAGCAGGCCGTCTTGGTCGCTGTCTGCGAAGGCGTCCAGCAGACCCAGGTGAGTTTTTTCATTGAGCAGGGATTGATGGGCATGCTGGCCGTGCATATCCACCAGCATATCCCCCACGTTCTTTAGCTCCGCCGCGCTGACCAGGGTACCGTTGATGCGGCAGACGCTCTTTCCGCTTACATACAGCTCCCGGTAGAGGACCACCTCCTCCCCGTCGTAGAGCGATTGATCCAGCAGATACTCCGCCGCGGGGGTGCCCTCCTTCACGGTGAACATGGCCTCCACGGAGCCCTTCTGGGCGCCGGTGCGGATGCTCTCCCGATTGGCCCGCTCGCCAAGGGCCAGCCCCACCGCCTCGATGAGGATGGATTTGCCGGCGCCGGTCTCGCCCGTCAGTGCAGAAAAGCCCTCCTCAAAGTCCAGGGAGAGCTTGTCGATCAATGCAATATTGGATATGGTCAAGTGCCTAAGCACGGTTATGCTCCTTTTATTTCATCATCTTTTGGAAGCGCTTGATGATCTCGGCGGTGTTCTTGCCCTCCCGAATGGCCACGAAGATGGTGTTGTCCCCGGCGATGGAGCCGGCCACCTCCGGCCACTTCAACGAGTCGATGGCCTCCCCGGCTACGGAGGCGCTGCCGGAGATGGTTTTGATCACGATCAGGTTCCCCGCATTGGTGATGGAGATCACGCAGTTGGAGAACAGGCGAATGAACCGCTCCTGCAAGTCGGACTCGGCCTTCTCCACGGTGGCATACTTATAGCGGCCTTCGCTGGTGAGGACCTTGATGAGCCGAAGCTCCTTTATGTCTCGGGAAACGGTGGCTTGGGTGACCTGGAACCCCTGCTCGCCCAGGATCCGAGCCAGCTCCTCCTGGGTCTCTACATCTCGGGAAGCGATGATCTTGATGATCATGGCATGTCGTTTTGTCTTCATAATTTCCGCCTCGCTCGTTTCAAGTCTATGTCAGCCGCTCTTGGATGCGACTGTATAGGTCCATTGGTTGGAATCGGATGAAGGAGACCTCCTCCTTCGATCCGGTGATCCGAAGGGATTCTCCCTTCGATACCCGGCACACCCGCTGACCGTCCATGGCCGCCATGCCTTCGTCATGCTCCATTAGCTCCACCACAGAATCGCTCCGGACCACGATGGGCCGCACGTGGAGCTTGTGGGGGCAGATGGGCGTGATGACCATGGCATCCAGCCCCTCCGGCACGATGGGACCTCCGGCTGAGAGACTGTAGCCGGTGGAACCCGTGGGCGTAGAGACCATGACCCCGTCCGCCGACACCGTCCAGGCGCTCCTGTCGTCGATCCGCACGTCGACTTCCGTGACGCCGGAAAAGGAAAGCTTGTAGAGCACCGCATCGTTTAAACAGCGGTAGATACGCCCCGTGCTGACCTGGCAGTCCAGCATCCCCCGCCGTTCCAGGCGGTAATCCCCCGCCTTGAGCCGAGGCAATGCCGACAAAAAGCCTTCCTCCGTCAGCTCCGTCAAAAAGCCCACACGCCCGAAGTGGATGCCCAGGATTGGCATTCCGACCGCCAGCGCCAGGGGCACCTGCCGGATGATGGAGCCGTCTCCGCCGATGACGATGAGGATGCCTTCTTCCCCGGCGACAGGGGTGCGCTCCTCCAGCTCAACGCATAAAAAACCGGAGCTTGCCGCCGCATCCATCATGCGTTTTCTCGCGTCGAAAGTGGCCGGTTTTTTAGGATTCGCCGCAAAGAATAGGTTCAAAACTTTACCCTCGGATGAATACTGCATAGGTATTATACAGTATGGTTTCCGAAATTTCAATACAGTTATGAATAATTTTTTAACAATTTATGTGAAATTTATGACTTTCCGACACGATCCGGGCCGTTATTTCCGTCCAATCGTCCCCTTCAACGGGTTCGACCCGGTCGTCATTCTGCAAAAACAGCAGAAATTCTATGTTTCCTTTTGGGCCCGTTATGGGAGAAAATGAAAGATACTCCACCCGAAAACCTGCCTGCTGTGCAAAGCGGATTATATTTATACACACATCCCTGTGGATGGACGCGTCCCGAACGACGCCGTTCTTGCCCACCTGGCCCCGGCCCGCCTCGAACTGAGGCTTAATGAGGGCCACCACCTGCCCATGGGGCTTGAGACAGACTTTCAGCGGCGGCAGGATCAGTTGGAGGGAGATGAAGGAAACGTCGATGGACGCGAAATCGAAGGGGCCGTCGAACCAGGCGGGCTCCATATAGCGGGCGTTGTGGCGCTCCATGACCGTAACGCGCGGATCGTTCCGAAGCTTCCAGTCCAGCTGCCCGTAGCCCACGTCCAGCGCGCAGACGTGCTTCGCCCCATTTTGGAGCATGCAGTCCGTGAAGCCGCCGGTGGAAGCGCCCACATCCAAACAGATCTTGTCCTGTAAGGTCAACGGAAACACCTTCAGGGCTTTATCCAGCTTCAGCCCGCCCCGGCTCACAAAGGGGATGGGGTCCTCCTGGAGGGTCACCACGTCGTCCGGCCGCACCTCAGCCCCCGCCTTCTCCGCCTTGTGACCGTTGACGAAGACCTCCCCGGCCATGATCATAGCCCGGGCTCGCTCCCGGGAGGGGGTCAAAGCCGCCTCCACCATATAAACATCCAGTCGCTGTTTATCCATGGATCCCCCTAAGCTCCTTCACTGCACGGGTTACGGCCGCCTCGTCCACGCCGCCCAACACTCGCTGCCGGGCTACGGTGGCTTGGGGCATGGGCAGATCAGGCAGGCACACCGGCCGCACCCTAAGCTCGGGGCAATAGGCCGCCACATACAGGCCGAGAGCCGCCACGTTTTCCTCAACCACCACCAGCTTGCAGCCCTGCTTTCTTAGGCCGTCCAGCAGCTTATTATCCAGGGGCTTATAGAACCTAGCCTCCACCAGGCCGCAGTTCTGCTCCTCCGCCACTTTGCGAGCGATCTCGACGAGAGGTCCAGCGGCGATAATGACCACGTCGGAAGCAGGCCGAAGGGTTGCCCATTTGCCGTAGACCACCGGCTCCTCCCCTTCGCCCTCCGGCAGGGTGCCTCGGCAATAGCGGATGGCTGCGGGCTCCCCCCGTTCCACCGCCAGGCGGACCATGGCTCGCAGCTGAGACAGGGTAGCCGGTTCGTATACGGAAAGATTCGGAATGGCGCACAGCAGCGCCGGATCGTATATGCCCTGATGGGTCTCCCCGTCCTGTCCCACGAGGCCCGCCCTGTCCACGCCGATGATCACGGGGAGCTTTTGCAGGCAGATGTCGTGATACACCTGGTCCACCGCCCGCTGCAGGAAGGAGGAATAGATGGCCGCCACTGGCTTTACCCCCTCCGCTGCCATGCCGGCAGCCATGGTGAGGGCGTGTTGTTCCGCGATACCCACGTCGAAGGCACGGTCCGGGAATGCGTCAAAGAAGGAGCGAAGTCCCGTGCCGTCCCGCATGGCGGCGGTGATGGCCACGATGCGCCGATCCTCCCGGCCGAGTTCCAGCACCGTTTGACCAAACACCTCCGAGCAGGAGGGCGCGTTGGAGGACGCCACCGCCCCCGTCTTCGGCGAGAAGGGCGCGATGCCGTGAAACTTCTCCGGATTCCGCTCGGACAGGCTGTAGCCCTTGCCCTTCTGGGTGATGACGTGGACCACCACGGGCCGCTCCAGGGCCTTGGCTTCCCGGAGGAGGGAGATCATCTGGGGGATGTCATGGCCGTCGATGGGCCCAAGATAGGTGAAGCCCATCTCCTCAAAGAAGGTGTTCTGAAGCACGAACCGCTTGATGCGGTTTTTGAAACCCTCCAGATTCTTGGACATACGGCGGCCCACCATGCCCGTTTCCAGCACCCGGACCACGAACCGCTTCAGACGGTTGTAGCCGCTGCTGGCTCGCAAGCGGGACAGGCTCCGGCTCATGGCGCCCACGTTCCGGGAGATGGACATCTCGTTGTCGTTGAGGACCACCACCAAAGGCAGCTTGCTATCGCCCCCATCGTCCAGCGCCTCATAGGCAAGGCCCCCGGTCAGGGCCCCGTCGCCGATGACGGCAGCCACGTGACCCGGTTCATGCAAAAGCTGTTTAGCCCGCACCATGCCCAAAGCCGCCGAAAGAGAGGTGCTGGCGTGGCCGGTGTTGAAGGCGTCATAGGGGCTCTCCTCCCTTTTGGGAAAGCCGGAGAGGCCGCCCTCCTGGCGCAGGCTCGCGAAAGCGTCCCGCCGCCCGGTCAAAATCTTATGGGCATAGGCCTGGTGGCCCACGTCGAAGATAAGTCTGTCGGCAGGATCCGTGTATACCCGGTGGAGGGCGATGATCAGATCCACCGCCCCCAAGCTGGCGGCCAGATGACCGCCGTTCTTGGACACGCAGTCCACTATGTAGCCCCGTATCTGCTCAGCTAACGCGGGCAACTGCTCCTCGGGCAGGGTCTGCAGATCCTCCGGTCCATTCAGTTGCTGTAAGATAGGATACTCCTTCATGCTGTTCGAATGGCGATCCAGTCGGTGAGATCGCAAAGATACGCAGTCGCTTCTCCGGTGTAGTGGTTCAATATTTTATGAATGTCCTCGGCCAGGGAAGCGATCTCAGCCTTCGTTTCCTCCACACCCAGCAGCGTCACATAGGTGAGCTTCCCTTCCACTGTGTCCTTCTCGATATCCAGCAGATCGTCGGTCATCTGAAACAGCAGCCCCAGCTTATCCGCAACGACGCGGATATGATCCGCCGCCGCCTCGTCACAGCCTCCCCGGTACGCCCCGGAGAGACAGGCCGCCCGAAAGAGGGCTCCCGTCTTCAGGTCGTGGATGCGGCGCAGGGCGTCCAAGTCCCGCACATTTACGTTGAGATCCAGGCTCTGGCCTGCCGCCATCTCCAAGGCACCCTGAAAGACGGCTTTCTTCGCCTCCTCCTGCCCCGGTATGTCGCACAGCAGACGCATGGCCATGGTCAGCAGGCCGTCCCCCGCCAGGATGGCGTTCCCCTCGCCGAAGGCCTTGTGGCTGCTGGGCTTGCCCCGACGCATGTCGTCGTCGTCCATGGCGGGCAGATCGTCGTGTATGAGGGAATAGGCGTGGATCATCTCGAGGGCCGCCGCAAATGGCAAGGCATCCTCCGCCTGGCCGCCCACCAGCTCACAGCAGGCAAGGCACAGGCATGCCCGGATGCGCTTGCCGCCGGACAGGAGGCTGTAGCGCACGGACGCCCGGAACAGTTCCGGCAGATCATACGCGGCGCTGTATCGGTCGAGAGCTTCCTCAATGAGGGGCAAATAGTCCTTCATGCCTCCGCCTCCGGGGCCTTCAGCCGCTTTTCAAAGGCCGCCAGGTCCTTGGCGCAGCTCTCATACAGGGCCATGCCCCGCTCGTGAAGGGCGACCATCTCCTCCAGGGGCACGCTGCCGCTTTCCAGCTTGGAGATCAGCTCCTCCAATTCAGCCATCTTCTCTTCAAAGGTCTTTTCCGTCTTTTTCATACAGATCCTTTCCCGTCACGCTTGCCTCCACGTGACCGTCCCTGAATCGCAGGATGAGCCCTTCGCCCACCGCTGTGTCCGCCGCCCGACGAACGATATTTCCCTGCTGCCTTCGGACCAGGGCAAAGCCCCGATCCAAGGCTCCCAGCGGGTCGGCGGCCTTGAGCCGTGCGCCGACGGTGGCGAGGGCGTCCCGCTGTCGCTGCAACCTCCGGTCGATCCCGTCCTCCAAAGCGTCCCGGCACTGATCGAGGCGCTGCTGCGCCTCCCGGAGCCGCTGCTCCGTCAGCATGCCGCCCCGACGCCGGATGAGCAGCTCCAGCCGATCCCTCTTCCGTTCCACCCCGTGCAGCAGGGCTGAGCGCAGGCGGTCCCGGCTCTCTGACAGGCAGTCTTTGAGCTTCCCCAGCTCCGGCACGGCCAGCTCCGCCGCCGCCGAGGGGGTGGGCGCTCTCAGGTCCGCCGCAAAATCCGTCAGGGAAAAATCTATCTCGTGACCCACGGCGGAGATAACCGGAATGGTACATTCATGGACCGCCGCCACCACCATCTCCTCGTTGAAAGCCCACAGATCCTCCAGGGAGCCGCCGCCCCGGCCCACGATCAGCACGTCGCAGCGCTGTTCCTCATCCGCCTTGCGAATGGCCGCGGCGATCTCCCCCGCCGCCCTCTCCCCTTGGACCGAAACGGGATAGAGGACGATGGGCATGTTAGGGAACCGGCGGGTGATGACGTTCCGGATGTCCTCGATGGCCGCGCCGGTGCCGGAGGTCACCACCCCCACCGCCCGGGGCAGGAAGGGAATGGGCTTCTTGAGGCTCTCATCGAACCAGCCCCGGGCCTTCAGCTCGTCCCGCAGGGCTAAAAACTTTTGATACAGGGCCCCATCCCCGGTCTTCTCCATGCGCTCAGCATAGACCTGGAAGGAGCCGTCTCGACCATAGAGCCCCGCCCGTCCCTCGATGCGGACGGACATGCCGTCCTTGGGGAAAAAGCTGAGGCGCAGGGCGTTGGGACGAAACATGACGCAGCGCACGGAGGCGGCGTCATCCTTCAGGGTGAAATACAGATGCCCGGAGGTATGGCGCTTGAAGGCGCTGATCTCCCCCGTCACATTTAGCTCCCCCATAAAGGGATCCCGGGAGAGCATCAGATCCACATATTCATTCAGTTCCGATACGGTGAAGACCGGTTTCAGCTCCGTCATCGGCCTGCCTCCCGATCAAAACCCAGAGCCGCCACGCCCACGGCGTTGTCGCTGCTAAATCGGCTCTCGCCGAAGAAAACGGGCAGCTCGGTCCGCTGTTTGAGCAATTCCCGCAACAGCAGGCTGGAGGCCACGCCGCCGCACAAAAGCACGGGCCGGTTCCCCTGCTGAGCGGCGGCATTACTCAACAGCTTGGTTAGGGTCCTGGCCAGCAGATCGTAGATGCCATAGGCGATCTCCGGCGCGGATCTCCCTTGATCCAGGGCCCGCCGCGCCGCGCTTTCCGCCCCGGACAGGGAGCAGCTGAGCGCCCGCACGGAGGCCGGGATGCGCATATCCTTTTCAATGGCCTGACAGGCCAGCGCTTCCAGCTCTTTCCCCGCGGGGAACCCGCAGCCCAGAAGCACCCCCACCCGGTCCACCAGCTGGCCCGCATGCAGATCCTCGGAACAGCCCAGGGGCTCGATGGAGAAGGCCCCCGGTCCCTTCCCTTCCACCGCCAGCAGGTCCGTGGTGCCGCCGGAGAGATGGACGGCATAGAAGGGTTCCTTCATCAGTCCTTCATTCCCGATCAGGGCGGCGCGGATATGCCCGCTCTGATGATCGAGGGGCATGAACGGCACCTGCAGGGCGGCCGCCAGCGCCCGGGCCACGCCCATGCCCGTGAGGAACACCGGCATGTAGGAATCCGCCCGGTCCACGGGGGCGCGGCTGCAGGCCACCGCCGCGATATCACCCCGCGATACCGCATCAAAAGCGGCCTCCACCAGGGGCGGCAGCTGCCGAGTATGCAAAAAAACGCCCTCGGACTGCCGCAAGCCCCTGTCGCCCTTCTGGACGGGAAGAAGGGTCCTCCCGTCATACAGGACGCCAGCTTCGCCGAAGCAGGCAACCGAGGTCGTGTAACAGCTGGTATCTATGCCCAGCACCGTCCCCTTCATGCGTCCCTGTCAGCCCGGGCCACGCTGCCCAGGATGCCGTTGATGAAGCCGGAGGACTTCTCCTCGCAGAACTGCTTGGAGAGCTCCACCGCCTCGTTGATGGAGGCGCCTACGGGGACTTCGGGCATGTATTTGATCTCATAGACGGCCATGCGCAGGATGGTCAAATCCACCTTAGCGAGGCGGTTGAGGGCCCAGCCCTGAGCATACCGGCCGATGATCTCGTCGAGCTCATCCCGATGGCTCTGCACACCCGCCACCAGGTTCTCCAAAAAGGTCTTATCTCTGCCGGAGAGGGTATCCGCCTGCTCGCTCTGCTCCAAAACCTCATTCATAGACTCCTCGCCGCCCAGAGAAGCGGCGTAGAGCATTTTCATCGCGATCTCACGCGCCAGGGTATGATCCATATCCGTCCTTCACCTTCTGCTGAAAATGTGGAGAAAGAATTCCTTTACCGCCGGCCAGCCGCCCCGATCGAGCAGGGTGCCGACGAGCACCCCCAGGGCCACCAGAACCGCCAGCAGCAGCGTTCGCCAAAAGCCGATGCAGAGGAAAAGGATTCCCAGCACCAGAGAGGCCGCCGCCAGGATGCAGAGCCATTTATGCTCCCCGTAAAACTGTATCAACCATTCTTTCATAGCTTGTCCCTCACTCGTTTTGACCCGGCGGCAGCTGTTCTACGGTCGGCAGCAGGGGCGTCTTGCTCTCTGCGGCGGCCTCCACCAGGATGCTGACTCTCTTAACCTGGATTCCTGTCAATTCGTAGATCCGTTTTTTCAGCTGCGCCTGAAGCCTGGCAGCTAAAGGCGCCACAGACACGCCCGGATCAAGGGCCATCTCCAGCTCCACATCCACGCCGCCCTCGCTGTTCTTCACCCCGCACTTGCAGGAGCGAACGCCCTCGGTTTCCTGGGTGATGCGCTTGGCCACGTCTTCAAGGACGCTCAGCGTCACATACGCGCTGCCGTCATCCCCGTCGCTGACCATGGCCGCCTCCTCCTGCTCCCTCTTGACGCCGCACCGGAGCAGCAGCGCCAGGGCGGAGGCGATGCTCAGCAGAGCAAGGACGCCCACCGTGATCCGCACGGGTGAAACGCGGAGCCAGCCGAGGGACGGAACGAGGACGAGGAGGATGAGCAACAGGCCCAGCAAAAGAACCATCACGGACAGGACCCTTACCAGAAAACGGTCCAACGGCTTCATCGCTTTTCCCTTTCCTGACCGGCAGGAGCCCGCACGAAGGCGGGCTCCGCCAAATCATGTTGACAAGATCACTTCACGCGGGGCGCGGGGGCGGGCTCTTCCGGTTCGGGCTCCGGCACGGGCTCGGGCTCCGGCTCAGGTGCGGGTTTCGGCGCGGGAGCGGGCTTGGGCTCCTCCTTCTTCTCGGGTTCAAAGTAGATGCTGTTCACATTGACGTTGACCTCCACCACCCGAAGGCCGGTCATGGTCTCGATGGCGTTCTTGATCTCCTCCTGGACCTTCTGGGCCACCGCCTGAATACGATAGCCGTACTTGACCACGATGGTGATATCGCAGGCGCATTCCTCCGAGCCGACCTCGACCTTCACGCCCTTGGTATAGTTCTTCTTGCCGAGCATCTCACTGATGCTGGTGGAGCCGATCATGGCATGGACGCCCTCCACCTCACCGGCGGCCAAATAGGCGATGGTCGCCACTACGTCATCGGCAAATACGATCTTTCCGCCCTGGTTGATCTCCATGTTGGTATCGACTTCGTTCATTGTGTTGACCTCCTTCTGGTTTTTGGACACATTGATACAGTATTAGTATATCAACTTCCAATGAAAAAGGCAACCCGTTATTGTGCGGTGGATACCTTGATATTTTCCGCCGTTTCCCCGGTCTGCCGAAGGACGATATCCAGTATCTGCGCCACCTGCTCGTCGGTGAGGGCGTCGGCGTCCACGATCACGTTCACGGAACCATTGTGCATGGACACGATCACCTCCTCGAAGCCCTTGGCTCGAATGAGGTTTTCCGTGTTTAGCTCCGACTCCATGCAGCCTACCAGGGTCATCTTCTGCTTCTGTGCCTCCGAGAGGGTGGCTTCATCGCCGCCCTGGGCTACAATGGCGTCGAGATACGCCAGCTCCTGGGTGCGCACACTGTCCCGCTCGCTGCGATACATGTCGAAGAAGCTCCCCTGGCTTCCTGGGGCAGACACGCTGACGGCCGCTGTCTGGGCGCTCTTCAGATGCGCCTCGTTCCGGTTCATGATGATGTTGGCTGCCACCGCCGCCAGGAGCAGCAGCCCTACGCCAAGGAGCGTCATGGTGCGTCGGTTCAGCAGTTTCCTCATGTTTTGGATGGTTACTCTCATGTTTCTTCCTCCTTATCGAATGTTGTCGCATTTGGGAATCCCTGTTCCATGGTCAATTCTATGATGGATAGTTCATTTCAAACACCTCTATGCAGGAAAGCGACACACCCGTCACCGCCTGCACCGCCCGTTGAAGGCTCAGCCGCACGGTTGGATCCGCCGCCCCCTCCGCCACCACCAGGACGCCTCGGATCTCCGGCTCCTTCTCCACCAGGATAATGGGGCTTTGGCCGCCTTCGGTGGAGACGGTGGCGGGCTGCTTCATCTCCCGTGACTGCTCGCTCCTGGTGGCGGTGGCGCCGCCGGAGGTCTCCAACACGCTCTCGTCCGTGGTGCTGACGGTGGCGGCTACCCGCTCCCCTGCCGTAGCATAGGTGATGAGCACCCGCACCCGACCCGCGCCGCGCACGGTGCAAAGGATGTCCTCCAGGCGGGATTCCAGCGTGGATTCCGTCTTTGTCGGCCCATCCCGAGGGGAAGCGGCGAACCAGCCGTCGCCCACCCCATAGAAGAGAATGGCCAGCAGGAGCAACGCGCTGTAAGCTGCCACAGAAAAGTGACGCCAGGCGCGCACCCGTTCCAACATCTTCCCGGCCCATCCGCCGCCCATCCTCATCCTCCCTTCAGCGCCAGCCAAAGAAGGCGCACACATTCCAACAGATAGCACACGGACACGGCCCGCCGCCCTGCCGCCCCCGCCGTCCCCGAAGGAAACAACAGCAGGATGAGGCCGGTGAACCCGCCCGAAACGCACAAGGCCATCACGCCCTTGCTCATGACCCGCCTCCCAGGATGCCCACCGCCCCGCCTACTGTCGCGCACAGCATGGCGCCGGCCGCCAGGATGAGGGCGCCCAAAACGGTGAGCATATCGCCCAGGGCAGCGAGCATGGACCCCATCTCCCGCTGTTCCAGGGTCGAGAGCAGGGATGCCGTCGCCTTCAAGCCGAAGCCGTGGAGCAGGAGCGATCCCGCCGGACCGATCACCTGTATCGCAGCCAGCAGCATCCCGGTCCGCCCCAGTGCCCCCTTAACAAGGCCCAAACAGGCGGCTGCGGCGCTTAGGGAGTCCGAAACGATGGATCCCACCAGGGGCAAGCTGCCCGCAGCCACCTTGCCGGAACGCAGCAGCAGCGAATCCATATTGGCCGCCCCGGCTCCCATAAGGCTCGTCAAGACCGTGTACCCCAAACATAGGATGCGTATGCCCCAGCGGACCAGCGTGAACAAAAGCCGGGAGATCACCGAAAGCACGCTGTCTCCCATGAAATCCGCCGCCCGCAGGACGCCCGCCGACACGGTGAGCGGGAGCAGGCTTCCCCGCATCCAGTGAAGACAGACGGTGAGCAGCAGCTCCCCCATGGTGCCCATGAAGCTGGCTGCCTGGGGGCTTGCGAGCAGCAGCAGCGCTCCCGTCATCAGCGGGACAGTCACCTCCCCCAGAGCCAGCACCCCCGCCATACAGGCAAGCCCCCGTCGGATCAGGGGCAAAAGGCGAAGGAGCAGCAGGGCGGATAATCCCACGGAGAGCACGCGCCGGGCGGGCAGTATGGTTCCGTCCAGCATGATTTCCAGCAAAGCCCCCAACACTCCGGTGACCAACGCCACAAAGCACAGGGACGCCGCGCTGCCCCAGTCCATCAGCAACCTGTCCTTCAGCCAGGAAAGCAGCCGCGCCGGTTGGCTTTCCCCCGCCGCGATGCTGCGGATCAGGGCCGAGGGCCGCTGCCATGGTTCCCCATCCTCCATGCGGGAGAAAAGGTTATCCCAAGCGGTCAGGTCCACCGCCTCCAGGATATCCTCCGCTTCCGCCGGCGGCGCGGTGGCCGCAGGCACAGCGTCCCCGGGGGAAAACAGCAGCAGACCACACAGAAGCAGCGTCATCATGGACCGATCTCGGACATCACCGTCTGTGCAGAGGAGAGGACCTCCCGCACGGACGGCAGCACAGCGCACAGGATCAGGACCCGGCCGCAGAGCTCCACTTTGAGGGCGATATTTCCCTGGCCTCCGTCCTTTGCGATGCGGCTGCCTGCCTCGGTGAGGCAGGAGAGGCCCAAAATGCGGACCACCCTGCCAAGATAGGAGGAGGAAAGGTCCCCGATCCCCGCCATCTCCCGGAGGGCGGTCTCCAGCTCCCCGGTCTTGCCCAGCAGCACCATCAACAGCAGGCATCCCGTGGCGATGCCTGTCAAAAGGCCGTAGCCGCCGCTGTGCCGATTGAGGGTCACGGCCAGGACCGTCCCCGCCACCGCTATGCCCAGAATGCGCACCATTTCCATGAGAAACCTCCTGCTCAGTACAAGGAAAACACCCGCCGGATGGTCTCCATCAGAGAAGAGACCGTTTCCAGCACCAGGAGCGTTCCGATAGCGAGGCCCACCACCGCCACCAGGGCCGCCAGCTCCTCCCGGCCGCTTTGCTTGAGTAGATTGATGATCACGGAGACCAGCAAACCGAGGCCCGCGATCTTGATGAGTATCTCGATCTGCATATCAAAGGATCAAAAGCAGGACTGCCACGCCCAGGAGATACCCCACGGACCGATAGACCTGTCCCTTATGGGCCAGCTCCTCCCTTGTCTGATCCCGTTCCCGGCAAAGCAGGCGCAAGAGGACATCCCGCTGATTTCCCAGCTCCGACATAGACCTGGTTTCAGATCGAGCATAGGCTGCGAGGGCGGCCCGCTCCTCCGCTGTAAGCAGAGGTATCTCCGCGTCCGTCCCCTGGGCCAGAGCCAAGAGCTCATCCCGCTCCGGTGAGGGCGGACAGCGGAGGGCTGCCTCCCGGAAGGAGACGAGAAGACTCAACTGTCTGTCGCCGATCTCCTCTATAAGCCCATGCAGCCGTATAAGCGTCCGCTCCCGGCGGGTAAGGCGCTTGGCCTTTTTTTCGCCCACCAGAGCGCACAGCAGAAACAAGAGAGCCCCCGCCAACAGCTTCACAGCCTTTCTCCCTCCTCGTCCCGGATCTCATCCACCTGACCGCAGCCCACCAGCCGCACATACCGCCCGAAGGTCCTGTTCTCAAATAGTCTTTGCATCCCTTCCCGGTGCAGCAGTTCCTCAAAGGTGCCGCCGTGGGCTGTGCAGAGCACCGTGACCCCCCGGCTCTTCGCTTCCAGCACCGCCGCCACATCCTCGGAAAGGTTCAGCTCGTCCGCCGCCAGGACCTGGGGGCCCATGGTGGACAACAGTCGCAGCAGCCCCGTCCCCTTCGGTACGCCGGAAAGCACGTCCGTCCGATCCCCCAGCCAGAAGGCGTTGCCGCCCTCCCCGCCGATTTCAAAGCGCTCGTCCACCACCCCCACCCGATGGGGGGCCGCCCCCGAGAGACCGTCGGAGACGAGGCGAATGATGTCCCGGAGCAGGGTGGTCTTGCCGCAGCCCGGCGCAGAGTACAGCAGGGTGGAGCGAAGCCGTCCTCCCTCCAGAAGCTTAGACAATACCCCTGCCCCGCAGCCCACCACGGGCCGCAGGATGCGGATGCAGAAGCCCGTCACCGCGGCGGGAGCACCGGTTTCGGCGGCGATCCGCCCGGCGATGCCCACCCGACAGCCGCTGCTCAACGTGATAAACCCCTGCTGTATCTCCTTCTCCCAGGCGTATCGGGCGTGGCCGCAGAAGACGGAGAGCAGCTGTTCCTGCTCCCCCTCCCGCAGCATGGGCCGCCCGTTGGGCGCATAGAGAAGCCGGCTTCCCGTGGCCGTGACCACCTCCATGGGCTTATTCAGTCGGAGGCGTATCTCCTGAACATCCGGGAGGAAAAGAGGCGCCAGCGCCTGCCGCATATCCTCCGTCAACAGGGGCAGAAGCCAGGTTTTCCAATCCATTCTTTCTTCCATGGTCCACTGTATGACCTGTCCACTCTCCCCATGTGTATGTAACAAAAAAAGCGGTCCGCGTCAGCGAACCGCTGCTCAACTTGCGGTTTTATAGAAGTGTCCGATACGCGAGACCAGAGGTCCGATCAAACCAGGGCGCCTCCCCCCGACGGAAGCCCTCGAACACCCGGCGGCAGGCGTTCGTATCCTCTGTGGTGAAGTACAGCGTGACAAAGTCAAAGGGCGGCAGGGCCTTATCCCCCAGGTACAGGGGCACGGAGTTGAGAAGTGTGGTGTAGCGCCGGTCGTGGCAGATCATGGGGAACACGACGCCCTTGCGATCCACCAGCTCCGGCCGGCCTGTGCAGACGCCGCAGCCCTTCTCCCCCCTGGCTGGGCAGGCGCGAAACTGCATGATGGGCAGCCGCCCGTAAGCGAGGATGCCCCGGGGCTTCGATCCGCCCAGCTTTGAGCCCATGCGGACGGGCAGCTCGAAGGACAGGGTGGTATCTGCAATGCCCATCTCTTCATAGGCGTCGAGGGAAAATGTGTTGGTCACGTTCAGGGTGGGGCCGCCGTGGACGGTGAGCCCTGCCTTTTGGGCCATGACCAGCTCGCACACATTCCCCACCACCGCATCCGTCAGGCCTTTCTCCTTCAGGGCCAGGAGCCGGTCCAAAACGGCCTGCTCCTCCAGAGGCCAGACGAGCTGGGGGAGCTCCGCCCAAACAGGGGTCTCGCCCGAAAGAAAGTCCGGATGACGCTCGATCTCCTCCATGGGCAGGATGACGGTCTCCATGCCGGGGGCCGTGAAGACCTGTTCCGCCTTCTCGAACCGGAGCCGGACCCCCTGCTCTTGGGGAGAGTAGGGCTTAATGTCTGGCAGTTCCATGGGATGCAGGGCGTACCCATTGCCTTGGCTGCGCTGGGACAACAGCCGCTCCAAAGCCTCCCGCCGAAGGCCGTTCACCACGGACCCGGGCACAGGCAGGTCCTCAGGCAGCTCCACATGGCATTCCCGCAGGACGAAGGGGGTGCCGCCCGTCTTTTGGAGGTTCCGCCGGGCGATATCCTCGGTGAGAGGGGCCATCTCCTGCCGCTCCACGGGGGCCGTCACCACGACCTCATGCCCCGCCCCGTCAATGGCTGTCAGCCAAAGCGCATCATGGCCTGCCCGCAGGGTCATATCCACGGGTACCCTCGGATACTCCCGCCGATACAGCTCGCTGAGTTTTCCAAATACAGTTTTCGAGGCCGCAACGTCCTCCACGGTGCGGACGCCGAACATGCGCACGTTCCGCCTGCCGGTGAGATACCCGTCGGTGAACCCGCTGCGGGAGAAGATCGCCCGAAGGGTCTCCATATCCGGCTCCCTTCCTTCCAAAGCGTCCCGGACCGCGGTGACGGCGGCGGCCACGTACTCGGGCCGCTTCATGCGCCCCTCGATCTTCACGGAGCAGACCCCCGCCGCTTCCAGATCTCGGACCCGGGGGATGAAGGATATGTCCTTTAGGGACAGGGCGTAGGGCCGGCCGTTGCAGACGGAATTGAGACGGCAGGGCTGGGCACAGAGGCCCCGGTTGCCGCTCCGCTCCCCCATCATGGCGGAATAATAGCACATGCCGGACACGCTCATGCACAGGGCCCCGTGGACGAAGACCTCCAACTCAGCCTTGGTTTCCCGGCGGATCGCTTGGATCTCCTCCAGCGTCAGTTCCCGAGCGAGGACCACCCGGGAAAAGTCCAGATCCTCCAGGGCCTTCACCCCGGCGGCGTTGTGGACGGACATCTGAGTGGAGCCCACCAGGGGCAGCTCGGGGCAGATGGCCTTCAAGACCTTCATCACCGCCAGGTCCTGGACGATGACCCCGTCGGGCCCTGCTTCGGCCACCTCCCGGGCCGCCGAGAGAAAGGTGGGCAGCTCCTCGTCCCGGATGAGGGTGTTGAGGGTCACATACACCTTCACCCCCCGGCCGTGGCAGTAGTTCACCGCGTCCGTGAGGCTGTTGTCTTTGAAATTGTCCGCGTTGCGCCGGGCGTTGAAGGCGCCGGTGCCCAAATATACCGCGTCGGCGCCGCTTCTCACGGCGGCGATCAGGCTTTGCTCGTTTCCGGCGGGGGCCAATATCTCCATGGCTGGACCTCCCTGTTGTTTGCATCTATTATATCGTGACAAATCCCTCCTTGCAATCGCTCTTTTCTGCGGGTATACTAAAAGAAATCCACGGAAAGGCCAGTCAAAATGGAAGCGAAGAAGTTTAAGCAGCGCTGGGGCGACCGCAAGGACGGCCGCCGGATACGGAGCCTTACCGCCATGGCCATGGTCTCTCCCTACATCATGGTGACGCGGAACACCTCCAGCAACCTCTTTCGGGACACGGTGGAGATCACGGAGATGGAGAAGTACATTCGGGAAAAGCGGAAGGCGGGGTTGAAAAACTTCGGCATTATGCACGTGATCATCGCCGCCTACGTGCGGGCCGTCTCCCAGCGCCCCGCCGTCAACCGGTTTATCTCGGGCCAGAAAATCTACGCCAGGGACGAGTATATCGAGATGTCCATGACGGTCAAAAAGGAGATGTCCGCCGACTCCCCCGACACCTGCATCAAGCCCATTTTGGACGCCTACGACACGGCCGAGGATATCTATCACAAGATCAACGCCATTATTGAGCAGAACAAGGCCACGTCCGAGCTCAACAACAACTTTGACAACACCGCCAAGCTATTTTCCTTCATTCCGGGGGTGCTCCTGAAGTTCGCCGTGTGGCTCATGCGGCTCCTCGACTACTTCGATCTGCTGCCCCGAAAGCTGACCATGGCCAGCCCCTTCCACGCCTCCTTCTTCATCACGTCCATGGGCTCCCTGGGCATTCCGCCCATCTACCATCACCTCTACGACTTCGGGAACATCCCCGTGTTTTTGGCCTTCGGCGCCAAGTACCGGAAGAACGAACTGAACGCCGACGGCACTGTGTCGGAGAAAAAGTACGTCGACATCACCGCCGTGACGGACGAGCGCATCTGCGACGGCTTTTACTACGCCTCCGCCTTCAAGCTTATGCGACAGTTTTTGAAGAACCCCTACGTGTTAGACGAGCCGGTGCCGGGCCCGGTGCGGGATATCGACTGAGTCCATGACCTCCAGGGAGCCCAAAAAGCAGATCTCCACCTATATCCTGCCGATCCTGTTCTGCGGACTGCTGATCGCCCTTGCTCTAATCCGGAGCAAAACGCCGGAGCCGGCCTCGGCCTGGACCATCCAAGAGGGGGAGCCTTTGACCTTGACGGATATGGCCATCGAGAACTTTCTCTACACCGACGGATTTATGCTGGATGGCGAAAGGGTCCTGGACGCCCAGGGACAGGAGTGTGCCGCATTGACCGTGACGAAGGGCGAGGAGGGCGAGATCACCGCCATGACCCTCACCTTCCCCCTGCCTGCCTTTATCGAAACGGAGCTCAGCGAAAGCCTCGGCTCCCTGAAGGCGGATCGCGACGAGGCGGCCCGGCGGGGAGAAGACATGTTCCTCGCCCTCTTTGACGCCATCGCCGCCACGGACGGACGGGTGGCCGCCCGGCGGGACAGCGCCCTTGCGAAGCTCCGCGCCACGATGGACACGGGCAAGGCCTCCAGCCAGGCTGCCAACACCTGGCGATTCTCCTTCTCTCTGGAACCCGGGGTGCTGGAAGGCACAGTCACCATCCTGTTTGAAAAGATAAAATAACATTTCCCGCTGCCGGATGGGCAGCTCTTTTTTCCACGGACACCTCTTGCAAAATGAATATGGTCATGATATTATACATGCCGTCATTGGTTTGAAAGGGGCGGAAAACGGTGAAAAAGCTAAAGAAATCGATTTGTATAGAGGAATGGGGCAAGGACCTTTTGGCGGATGTGCTGGGGGCGCTGCTCTACGGCGCGGGCGTGTATGTGTTCGCGGTGAACGCCAACTTCGCGCCAGGGGGCATCACGGGCCTGGCCATATTGGTGAACCACTTCTTCCCCTTCCTCCCCATCGGCACGCTGACCGTGCTCATCAACATCCCGGTCATTCTGCTGTGCTACGCGTATCTGGGCAAAAAATACCTCATCAAGTCCATCATCTCCATGGGCGTCATCGCCTTTGTGCTGGACGTGATCTATCCCCACGTGCCCGCCTACACCGGTGACCCGCTGCTGGCCGCCCTGTTCGCCGGCCTCATCTCTGGCGTCGGTCTCGCCCTCATCTACGCCCGGGGCTTCTGCACCGGCGGGTCCGACTTCGTCATCATGGCCATCCGCAAGAAGTTCCCCCACCTGTCCGTGGGGTCCATCACCCTGCTCATCGACGGCTGCATCATCCTGGCGGGCGGGTTCGTCTTCGGCCGGGTGGACGCGGTCCTGCAGGGCATCGTCATGACGGCGGCCAGCACGGTGATGATCGACAAGATCCTCTACGGCACCGGCTCCGGCAAGCGCATCACCGTCATCACCGACAAGGGGCAGGCCGTAGCCGACGCCATCGGAAAGCAGATCGGCCGGGGCGTGACCATGATGAAGGTGACGGGCGCCTATTCCGGCCTGGAGCACACCATGCTTTTGGTGGCCTGCTCCAACGCGGAGGGGTATCGGGTGAAGAAGCTGGTCTACTCCATCGACGAGAAGGCCCTTATCATGATCTCCCCCAACGACGAGGTGTACGGCCTGGGCTTCAAGAACCCGGAGGATTGAGCTTGACGGCGTTCGCCGAAGCGGATAGGATAAATACAGCCCACAAGGAGGATACAGCCATGCCCCACAGCGAAGCCTTTTACAAGAAGCCCGAGGAATGCCGCTACTCCTTCTTCCAGCACAAGGAATGCGAGTTCTTCCCCTGCCACAAGACGGACCATCCGGAGGACTTCAACTGCCTGTTCTGCTACTGCCCCCTCTACGCCCTGGGCGAGAAGTGCAAGGGGAATTTCCGCTACACGGAGAACGGCGTGAAGGACTGTTCAGCTTGCCTGGTGCCCCACAACCGCAAGAGCTACAGCTATATCATCTCCCGCTACCAGGAGCTCATGGAGCTGGCGAAGAAAAAAGAAGATTGAAACGGTCAAAAAAACTCTTGCATTCTAAAATGAAATAGTGTAATATACCCATCGGACCCTGTGCAGAGATGGCTGAGCTGGTCTAAGGCGCACGACTGGAAATCGTGTATACTAGGAATAGTATCGAGGGTTCGAATCCCTCTCTCTGCGCCAACAAAATAGCACCCCTTG
>R21__coassemble_613_pt1 | contig 28502 bp, 22 predicted proteins | sample R21__metabat2_low_PE_052 | metagenome-assembled genome bin R21 | reverse complement strand
TTGCCGAAAAAATGCTTTGTGAATTAAAACCAGTTAAAGATGCGATAATCATGGATCCCTGCTGTGGTTCCGGTGTATTCTTGTACGCCGCAAAAAAGCACGGCTATATAAATTTGTTCGGGATTGATCAAGATAAAAATGCAATCAAATTTTGTCTGAACAACATCAACAATGTTTCTTTTACTGCATTTGATTCCATAGGAAAGACCGCCGCCGAAATACTTGGCGAAATTGAATTGAGCCGTCAACCCGATGTTATTATCGGTAATCCGCCTTATGTTCCGTTGGCGGGCGATGTTGAGCTTGAATGCGATTACCTTTTCAGAAGGAAAGTCTCTGATTCCGGTAATAATCTGTTTGTTGCTGCATTGATGCGCTCGCTTGAATTAGTGAGAAAAGACGGTTTGGTGTCCTATATCATTCCGAAAAACTTCTTACATGTTTCCGGATACAGTTTATTGCGGCGTTCTATTCTTGAAGAAAAGACAATCGTTTCTATTGTTGATCTTGGGGCATATTTCAAAAATGTTCGTGGAGAACAGATTGTATTGACATTAAAAAATAGCACAGCTGATAAATCCCATAGAATCAAGTTGAAGAAATTATCAAGTAACCGCTTCGTTACAATGTGTTCTATTCCACAATCGTTCTATTCGGATGAAATATTGATATTTAATTGCTCTGAAGATTTTTCAATATATAAGAAGTTGACATCATCATATCAATCTATGTCCGACTTATGCAACGGTTATGTTGGCAGAGGCAAATCAACCGCAGATACTGCTATTAATGGCAAAGAAATCAGAAAATTCGGTTATAAAAACCATTCTGTACCAACTACAGGCAATAAAGTATTTATTCAAAATATATATAGTGCTGAAGCCGGCATTATTGCGGCTTTCGGTGGGAATATGGAAGCAACTCAGACCGTTACGGTATTTACGGACGGTGATGAAAAAATGTGCAGATACATATTAGGAATTCTACATTCCCGAATTTGTAATTTATTTTTATATAAGTACTGCTACAATTATTCAAAGTTGACTATGCATACCGATGCAAAGTATTTAAAGAAAATACCATTGCCTGCAATAAAACCGGATTGTTTCAATTCTATTATCAGCATAGTAAAACGGTTAGAATGCAATGACTATTTGAGCCAAGAGTGGTTTAACAATCTCGAAGAATTAAATCAAATAGTCTATAAAGCGTATGGAATTACAACAAAAGAGTCTAATTATATTGATTCAGAAATGAAACGTATTCAGTCAAAGAGGTGGATATCAGATGGACAATTCTAAAAAATGTAATGATTTATCAGGAAAAGAATGGTTGCAAAATTCTTTTAGTATCTGGCGTGATATTGTAAAGACAAAAGAAGAAAAAGATTACAAACACCCTGCATCATATCCTGTATCCTTGTGCGAAAAACTTATCAGAACATTTTCAAAACCAAATTCCAATGTGATTGATCCTTTCAACGGAATTGGCTCGACAATTGTTGCTGCTCAAAAATTAGGATGCAATGCAGTAGGAATTGATCTTTCGTCAGACTTTTGCGAAATCGCTCGGAAAAGAATTGGCAATGACAATAAAATTCGTATAATCAATGGCGACAGTTTTGAGGTGTTGAAGACGTTGCCAGACAATTCGTTTGATATTTGTGTAACCTCGCCACCATACTGGGATATTCTCAATATGAAAAGAAGTGCTGACCAAAAAGAATCAGTAAACTATTCTGACAAAGAAAATGATGTCGGCAATATCCAAAACTATGATGATTTTATTTCAACATTATCAAATCTTTTTTCAAGTGTAAATCGAGTCTTGAAAAAAGGCGGATATTGCATTGTAAATGTAATGGATATAAGAAAAAAGAGCAATTTCTATTCATTACATAGTGATTTAGCTACCGCATTACAAAAAGTCGGATTCATATATGATGATATTATCATTTGGGACAGGCAGCCAGACTATAACAATATGAGACCGCTTGGTTACCCGTACAAATTTCGAATCAATAAAGTCCATGAATACTTGTTAATCTTTATTAAGGAGTGATAGAATGCCATTGTTAGGAAATAGAGCATCTGATATCGTAGTGTCAACGGAAGATTTTTGTTTAATACTCGGGTACTTATCATCCCCTGGAAGAGTTGGACTCATTGAGGCACAAATTCCGGAAGAAAAAGCTTTTATGTTTGATAGAGAGTTCCCGGGAGAACCATATTATCCAATTACGCAAGGTGAAACAACCGGTGGCAATACAATGAAGCAAGGATGCCAATTGCGTATTTATTTCAATAATGTTAATAATTGTCCCGCTGTTCTTTTGCCGCATCTGAAGGTGGGCGTCGGGCATTATGTTAGAAGGATAAATCGAGGCAAATTTATTGAAAAAATAGTAAAAAATTATGGCTTTCGCTTTGGCGAATACCAAAATGTTGCTGACATAAGAGGAGAAGTGTTACGACATCATCCCGCTAATATTGCCGATTTTGATCGTGGATATAATTTGTAATTTGCATTTGTTTTTGAGGAGATTATGATATGTTAGAAGAATTATTAGCATTTCTTGAAGAAATTAGAAATAATAATGGCTCGTTTTTTATCGAGGCAGAAGCTAAGCTTACGAGGATGAATTCCTTTATCAATGGATACAATGCCGGAAATCATATTCCGGTCAATATCAATAGTGAAGGAATCATTATTTTACAAGACGATGCCAATAAATATGGATTGGAATTACGACTGTATGTTCCTGTCGAACCCCCAAGAGCCATATTACATCTGTTCACAAGAACAAGAGGATATCGTGGAGAATACCCATACCGATTAAATGATAATGATATCATATTAGAATTGTTTGAAAACGGTTGTGCAATCGGAGAAAACTAATAAGGATGTGTGTTTATGAATACAGAGATGGCTTATTTGCTCGGAATGGTTTGCGGTAATGGCGAAATCAAGAGAGCACAAAATGATACTACTATTTCGATAGAAATACCTCATAAAAAATTGGCAACGGAAAACAACAATGATGTTCGTGTTTATGTAAGAGCAAGTATTACAGATATTCGGACGATTATTGAACCATTGGTTGGAATCGGATTAAGTTTTACTCAACAAGATAATTATTCGATCATCTCGTTTGTGAAACCAAATTCCGACTATTTGATGCGCGAAATTCTTCGTTTTGTAGGTAGTGCTGCTTCCCACGAAAACATAAGAATAGACAATGAAGTATATTCTTTTACAAGAGATGAAAAGATAGCTTTTTTGCAGGGTTTTTCCGATGTTACCGGATACATAAGAAGGAGTAATTATTTCTTCAAACCATATATGCATCGTGTGTATCTTGAAGTACCTCATAATTGGTATTTGGTAACTGATATTTGTAATCTGTTGCGAGATGTCGATATCCCTGTTCAAGCTATTGACTGGGCTCATCCAAATATGAGAGATGGCAAATTGGCAAAGTACAATGAAGGAAAACCTGATTTTTGGAAAAAAGAACACCAAATCAAAATTTGGGCAAATGAATTTACGCCAATAGGTTTTGGCGTTATTCATAAAAAAGAAGCATTGGAGCAATTCTCTGAAGAACTGATTTCGGGTCTTGAAGCGGAAGAAAAAGATGTATCTGCAACAACGCATAAGTTCTACTGGGAAGGAAGCGGAAAAAATAAAATAAAGCCCGTTCACCCGAGTGAAAATGATGAGTTTATCCCCGCAGAAATCAGAGGAACTCATTATAATTCTTGGAAAGATATTGCGGCCGATCTCGGATATGGTGAAAAATGATGAAAGAATTTGAATTATATGAACCAATGCGTGTTTGGCTCAACCAGTATTTACAAGACAAATATGCACAGGACGAGATTATTACCGTTGATGCTCATAGCGAACGATTAGATAGAGTCTTGCGCAAATACGGAATCGTGTACGATGTTGCCACCGGGATAGACATACAAATTGATGTGTTGGGAATTGTCAAAAACTCTCGTGGCAGTTTCAAACTATTCTTTATTGAGGCAAAAAACGGGACTATATGGGGAACGATCAGCTGCTTCCGGCGTACAACGTCCAGATCGGCGTGGCGGATGAATACATCGCTGTCGTGGACGTGCTGCAGTACCGGTCGGACATGGACTGTTTTGTACCGCTGCTCCAACGGTTCTACGATGCATGTAACATTTTCTAAAAACTGTTACGTTTAACTGATGCTCATGAGAAGTTTGATACTAGCTTGATAATATCTATATGAGGGAGGACGTATATGAAGACCTTGCTTTTGTTACTTCTATTGTTGCTGGCCGTTGCGGGCATCTCCACGATAACATTGATATTCGTTAAGACGATAAAAGCTATCAAAGTAAAGAAACTGTCCGGAAGAAAAATTGGGATCATTGCCATAGTAGTGGTTGTTGCCGCTGTCGGCATAACTCTATTTGCGCGCCGAGTATATTTTGTCGGCCCAGATATTACTGGCATCGTGGATAGTTCTACAAAAGAAACGCAATACACTGACATTAAGCGTGCTTTTACACTTGATTCTCTGTTCGGTAGCGCGTCGGTCAGCGACAGTTCGGTCTATCTGACGAAATTTCGATACGCAGGATCAGCATTTGCATCCAACGCATATTTGAACATAGAAAAGGCAGATGGGCGGCAATTTGTTGACAGAATTAGTGCCTACAGCAGAATGAACTATGCTGATTCTCAAAAACTGGTGAAGCATTTTGATGAAACATATCCATCATCATACAGAATTAACACAGAGAATCAGGAAGGTTATATTCATTACGACAGCTTTTTTGAGCAAACTGTAAAAGAAATCACTTACATATGTTCGCTGGATGCATCGGAATCCATTCAAAATGTTTCTGATCTATCTCGATCTCTTCAAAAAGGAAACTATGTCATTCTTGATATTGTGGAAGAAAAAATATTTGGAGAATCTTATTACGATTGCCATCTTGAATGGTGCTTCTCAAATAAAACAAAGTGGCAAAACAGCATTTGGTCCTCTGATCACCCGGTTCTTGCCTATCTATCTGAATTGACAAGCAACAAATAAAGCATTATCAACTCTGTACAACTCGTTATGAAAGCATGGCCATTCCAAACCATGCTTTTTTACTTATCCGTTTGGGAAACGGCAGCGAGCTCATCACAGTGGCTTTTTAATGGATGCTCCGCATAATATCTTTCTTTATAAGCGGTAACTTGGTTTTTTGTATCTCCGATCAGCGAGGATACCATTTGATACATTACATAGCTCGAATATAGCTTTATATTCTCCAAATCAGCATTGTTTGTGCTCAATGTGTAATTTGCTCCGGTGGAAACGCTACTGTCAATGCCTCGACATGATTCGTACAAGCCAAGTAAATTCGTCAAGGCATCGCTTATTTTTCCAAATAATCCTTGGTTGCCCGAAAAAACTTTCCACCGTTCACATGTATCAGAGCTTTCTACACCAACGGTTACTTCGCGCCCCATGCCGAGAGCTATGAATTGTGCAAAAGGGCTATCATCTTTGATACTGCCATCCTCATTCAAAGAATCTCCTATGGCGCTTTTCTTATAATCCTCCAGTGTATAACTCATATGTGATGTATCGACAGTATTATGCGTGTTGCAGTACAAATCGCCTTCAACGCCGATGCTTTTCGCTGTGGGACAGTTTCCGTTTATAGAGCCATATCTCGTTTCACTGTCTGCGTTTGCTGAGGAACCAGTCAAATCCGATAAGGCGTTTGACAGCAAATCTCCAAGTGTTGATACGGCAGGAAAGAGAGATGAATAGTTACTTGCGTAGATTCCGGCGATTTTGCGCGCGATGCCTCCCCAGAACGTGTTGGGGGAGGAAATATCAAAAGGGCTTAATGTAGCTCTGTCTGCTTCGGCTCGACGTGCAAGAACTTCATTTACTTCTTGTTGATAAGTTGCAATTTGACCCGCGTCGGACGGCATAGCTCCAAGTACGTTCAGATTTATTAGATTTGATAAGAACGAACCGCCCTCTATAATGTGATTTGCACCGACAGAACTTTCAAAAGTAGGCAACGGGTCACTATAAAATGTATTTTCAACGGAAGCCTTATTTCTCGACAGGGTTTTATAATTCGCATCCTCTTCTCCCGTTATAGTCGTAAGGAGACTAAATGATTTATCCCTGCTTGTCGCTATACTGGTCTCATTGATTACGGTAGAACTGGCTCCTCCTACCGTGTTGATTACTCTATCACGCGAGTAGTTTTGTGCGTCTTTTTGTGAAAAGGATGCTTCCGAAAAAGCCGCTACAAAATTACCTGTTCCAAGGATTGACTCGCTTTGAGTCTTGTTCTGACCCGCCTCAATATCGAATACTGTAACTGCCGTCGGCTTTGACAATGCGTTCATTACAGTATCAACAGGCCCGTCACCATCAATCCTTGCACGCTGGATTGCTTCTTCCACCAAGATAAAGGATTTAGCAGCAGTATAGGGTTCAGCGGATGAAATGGCCGCATTAATCAAGGAGGCCGCCTTTTCTGTTGCGTCACCAGATGTCGTGGATTTTGTCTGATCGGAGACTCCTTCCAGCAATGAGGCAGCGCTGTGATTTGATATTTGATATTGGAAGAAGTACATTAACAGCGATATGACGGCTTAACGGTCATATGATCTTCAATCTAACGCAAAGGCTCGCCTTACTCGGCGGGCCTTATTTCATGCCGATTTTGGGCGGTTCTACTCGATTTCATTCCGAGTAGAGAAGCGTATCAAGATGTATCAACATGAGATTTCCGGTAAGAATCTGGCAGCCAACTTTCCTTTGTGAGAAGAAGTGATGTATCAAAATGTATCATTTTGGGTGTCGTCCGATCAACCATCAGCAAACAGATGCAGTATGAATGGCATTTTGCGGTGATAAATCTGCATCTGAGTGGCCTCAAAACGAAAGAAACTTCCCTGTTATTCAAGGAAGTTTCTCTCGTGCTGAAAACGTATCTTTCGTTCAGCCAGACCTGGTGCCGGTGGTGGGACTCGAACCCACACGGATGATAAGTCCAACGGATTTTGAGTCCGTCACGTCTGCCAATTCCATCACACCGGCAAATTTGCTTAGATTTTCGGCCTTTTTCCGTTTTTTGGAAATCGGAGGCCACGGTGGAGGCCAAAAGTCTAATTGTTCGATATTCGGTTGTCAAAAAATCCCTAAACTTGGGGATTTCCGGGTTTCTGAACGGCGAACGGACTAAGATTTTTTGAGTCCCGCACGTCTGCCAATTCCATCATTCCGGCGCTGAAGAGTATTGTAGCACAGGGAGCGACGGTTGGCAAGAGATTTCTTGGAGGGAGGGGTCAATCCAGGGCGGTGGCGCCCAGGTTCCAGGCGGAGGTGTCGCACTGGCCCTGATCGTTGAGGCCGCGGGCAACGACGGTGCCGTCCTGGAGGAGGACGGCAGTGTGGGTGGCGCTGGCTGAGAGGGCCACGGCGGCGGTGACGTCGGAGAAGTCCAGGGCGTCCCGGGCGCGGAACCAGTGGCTGAGGACGCGGCCGTCGGCGGTGAGGGCCAATGTGCCGGTGGTGGCGGCGGAGAGGGCCACCACGTTTGCCCAGGGGAGGTTCAGGGCGGTATGGATGACGGTGCCGTCCTCCATCAGGGCCACGCAGTAGCCGGTGGACACGTTCGCGGCCACCGCCCCCGCCAGAGCCTCGCTGCGGAGGGAGGGGTGGGAGCAATAGACCCGGCCGTCGGAGGAGATGCCTACGGCCCCGTAGCTGCCCGCAGAGAGGAAGATCACGTCCTTCCAGCCGGAGAGCTCCGCGAAGGGCTGGTAGCCCGTGGAGAGGATCGTGCCGTCAGATAGGAGCGCCAGGGTGTTGTAGTCCGAACAGGCCACGGCCACCACGTTGGTCCAGCCGCTTACGTCGCACTGGCCCTCGTTGTTGCGACCCGTGGCGGCGAGGGTACCATCGGCTTTGAGGCCCACGGTGTGGTAGGCGCCGCAGGCCACAGCCTGGACGCCGGTCCAGGCGGATACGCTGCACTGGCCCTCGTCGTTGCGGCCAGTGGCGATGACGGTGCCGTCAGCTTTTAGGCCAACGGTATGATAGAAGCCCACGGCCAGTTTGCCCTGGGGCAGCTTTTCCCGAACGGATTGCAGGGTCTTGATTTGCTCCACCTGCTCCTCGGACACGCCCAGCATCCGGTTCACCGCGAAGGTCTCGTCCGCTTCGCCGGTGACCTGCCGGGCAATGGCCACGGCCCGGTCCCTGGCGTCAGCGTAGCCGCCCAGGGCCCAGAAAAGGTCAAACCCGGCCTGGGGATCAGTCTCGGCGGTCTGCTCCGCGATGGCGTAGCGGCAGCCGTCGTACCGGTCCAGGGCATCCTTATAGCCCGAGAGGGCATAGAAATTGTCCTTAGCTTCCTCAAACCTGCCCGCTGCAAAGGCCTTTTCCGCGGCTACGTAGCGGCACTCTAAGATCATGGTCCAGCTGTCGGCGTAGTCGCCGAGCTGGGTGAACAAGGTCTCAGCCCGGTCCGTGTCCCCTGCGGTCAGGGCCTCCTTCGCGAGAGCGTAGCGGTATTGAAGCAGGGCCGCCTCTCCCTCGGTCCCCTTTTCCACAGCCTCCAGGTTGGAGATGGCCTTTTCATAGTCCCCCCGGGCGGCGGCCCGCTCCGCCTGCTTCGTCAAGATGGTGGCCCGGCGGCCATAGAGGATCAGCCCCAACCCCGTCAGAATGAGCATGGCGATGGTGGAGAAGAAGATGGCCCGGCGGGCGAAGGCTTTTCCAAAGACGCGTTTCTTTCTGCTCATAGGCTCACCCCAAGTACTTCACCACGGTCTTCTGCATGTAGGCGGAGTTGATGCCGCAGCCCCGGGACACGATGAAGTACACGTCGTCGATATCATAGTATTGGATGTATTCACGCAGGGACGCACCCCCGGCGGTGATGAAGCTGTGGGTCTCCCGAAGGTCGGCCAGGCACACATGGTCATAGTACGGCGCGGCGTAGGCCACGAACGCCAGGCCGAAGGAGTCACAGATCACCAGGGCGTTGCGGCCCGTGTGAAAGCCCGTTTCCGCCACATAGAAGGGGGAGTGGGTGCCACCCAGGAAGGCGGCGTAGACCTTCCGCTCCGGCTCCATGTATCGGACCTCCTTCATCAGCTGGTTCAAATTCTTATACACGAAGGCACGAGCCGGGGCCAGGGCCGTAGGCACCTCCAGCCGGTCTACCAATCCCTTTCCGGCCAGAGAGCGAGCCTCGGCGGCGATGGACCCGGCGAAGTCCTCGTGGACCGTATAGTCGAAGTCCTCATAGGCGGCGGAGGGAACGCCCAAGGTCCGCATCATGAGCCGCTGAACATAGAAGGCTCCCAGACCCGCCCAGTGGTGGTCCGTCTTGTAGTAGCAAGGTTCCCCTGCCTGCATGTGCTCGTTGAGCTCGTTGACCGTGGAGAAGACGTAGACCCCCTCCTTCACGTTGGCCTGGAGGGTGGGTTCCACGTCGCTGGTCCAGCCCGTGTATTTGTTGGGGTTCAGGAGCCACAAATTGGCATCCTGGGAGTAGGGGATATAGGTGAAGACGACGCTGCCGTCCGCGGGCACCGCGTCCCGGTAAAGGTTCAGGGCCTTGGTCGTGTTTTCGATGGCCGTCTTGCCGAACTGGAACTGGGTGGCCAATGAGCCGTCCGTCCGGACAAGGCAGAACTTGCGGACGATGGAGGTGTCGGCCACCTGGGGGTCCACCGGCTGGGGCGTGGCCGTGGGCACGGGGGTCGCCGTGGCCTTCATCTCCGGGGGCAGCGTGGCGCCCGGGGCGGGCGTCGCCGACCCCTGGGCCTCGATAACCAGGCCGATAGGGGCAGGGGAGGGAGTCTTAGGCACGTTGGTGACGGGGACCGGCGTCGTTTCGACCTCCGGCGGTTCCTCCTCGGTGCCGCCGGCCATCTCGTTTAGCTCCTCTATCATGCCGGTATTCAGGATGCGCTCCTGATCCGTGGTGGCATCAAAGAGCTCCAGCACCCGGGCGGAACCCTGCAGGATGGCGTCCCGGCCGGGCATTTGGTCGGAGAGATAGTTCTCCAATCCCTCAGCGAAGCTGCCGTCCCACCAGGCCGAGGCGGAGAGCTTAGGCAGAGCCTGGAGGGTCCGGTTCTCCTTCTCGGATACGCCGCCCTCCCGGTTGCCCAGGATAAAGGGCAGCAGACCCAGCAGGAACAGGGCCATGCACCACCAGTATGCGATCACAAAGGGCACTTTTTTCTTCATAGGACCGCCTCAGAATCTAAAGTAGATGAAGGGGTTGTAGGTCTGCCCCATCAAGAACAAAATCGACAGCAGGAATATGGCCGTGAGGGCCACCGCCCCCAGGATCTCGCCCAGGGTGCTCACGCCCTTGCCGCTCGGGGAGAAGAGCCGCTTCAGCCACGCCTGCAGGGGCAAACAGCACACCGCCATGATGAGCGGCAGGACCGTGTACTTCTTCAGTACGCCGAGGAGCTTCGGGTCCGCAAGGCCCCCGCCGCCCAGGCCGATGAGGGCCTTCAGGTGCTCCGTCATGGCGGGAAAATCCGTGTAGTAGAAGATCACCCAGCCCACTATCACCAGCAGCAGCGTCAATATATGGCGGAGGAAGGCTGGAATCCGGTTCAGGGCCCCTTCGAGAACAAACCGTTCCAGCACCAGCAGCAAAAAGTAGTAGACGCCCCACAGCACGAAGTTCCAGCTGGCCCCGTGCCACAGACCCGTGAGGCTCCAAACGATCCCCAGGTTCAGAATGGTCCGCCCCGTGCCCCGGCGGTTGCCCCCCAGGGGGATATAGACATAGTCCCGGAAGAAGGCGGACAGGGACATGTGCCAGCGCCGCCAGAACTCCGTGACGGAGGCGGACAGATACGGATGGTCGAAGTTCTCCTTGTAGGTGAAGCCGAAGATGCGCCCCAGGCCGATGGCCATGTCGGAGTAGGCGGAGAAGTCGAAATAGAGCTGCATGGTGTAGAGAATGGCCGACAGCCAGCTGCCCAGGAGAGACAGCTGCGCCCCCGTGCCGCCCAGGGCGGTCATTTCCAGCATCTCGCCGCAAAGGTTGGCCAGGAGCACCTTCTTCCCAAGGCCCAGCACGAACCGCTGCAAGCCCCGGTAGAAGTCCGTGGGAGTGGTCTTCCGATCGGCCAGGGCCTCCGCCACATCCGCATATTGGACGATGGGGCCGGCAATGAGCTGGGGAAAGCAGGAGATGTACAGAAGCGTTCTAAAGGGACTGGTCTGGGGCTTGGCCTTTCTGCGGTACACATCCACGGTGTAGGTCAGCACCTGGAAGGTGTAGAAGGAGATGCCGATGGGCAGATGCCGATCCGGGGCGACCTTGGCCACGCCGAAGATACCGTAGACCGTGTTGATGAGGAAGGAGGAATATTTGAAATAGACCAGCAGGAGGAGGGAGAACACCACGCCCACGGCCAGTAGGAGCTTTCGTGTCCGCCTCCGTTTGGTGTGGTAGATCCGCAGAGCCACAAACCAGTTGATGAGGGTGACGCCGATCATGCCCAGCACCCACACGGGCTCCCCGAAGCTGTAGAAGATCAGGGAGAACACCAGCAACACGCCGTTGCGCCAACGGATGCCCTTACGGCAAAAGTACAGCAGCAACAGCGCCGGTAAAAACAGGAACAGGAAGGTTGTGGAGGAAAAGACCATCTCTTGGCCCCTTTTGCTGGGCAACAGCCCAATATTTCAACAATATAAGTATAGCATATAGCCGGTTCCGGCGCAATACGCCACATGATGACAGCGTTTCCATCCGTCTGATATGATTATTTCATACATAATTCTGGAGGATCACCCCATGGAGCTTTCCGATCTTGCCTATCTGCGGCGCATGTTCGACGCCTTCTATGAGGTGGGCGCTTTGCCTACCGGCGGCGTGACCCGCCTCGGCTATACGGAGCGGGAGGACGAGATGCACCGCCGGTTCACGAGCCTATCTAGGGAGCTGGGCTGTGCGGTGGAGACGGATTTGGCGGGCAATTCCTACGCATATTTTGAACCGGCGGAGGAGCATGTGTTGATCGGCTCCCACCTGGATTCCGTCATCGAGGGCGGCCGGTACGACGGGGTGGCCGGGGTCATGGCCGGGCTGCTGCTGCTGAAGCGCACCAGGGAGGCGCAGTTATCCCTGCCGCTGAAGGCGGCAGCCTTCCGCTGCGAGGAATCCAGCAACTTCGGCTGCTGCACCATGGGCAGCGGCCTTGTGACCCACCAGCTCCGGGAGACGCCGGAGCATTTAGCTAAGCTCACCGGCAAGAACGGAGAGACCCTGGGGGACGTGCTCGCCCGTCGGGGCCTTAGCCTGACGCCGCCTCTCATCACGGGCGTTCGGCAGTATTTGGAGCTGCATATCGAGCAGGGCAAGGTCCTGGAGGAGACGGGCACCCGAGTGGGCGTGGTCAGCACCATCGCCGGGCCTCGCCGCTGGAAGCTGCAGCTCAAGGGTCTTGCCGAGCATTCCGGCGCCACGCCCATGTCTATGCGGCAGGACGCCCTCTGCGCCGCCAGCGAGATCGTGCTGGCGGTGGAACAAATCGGCCAGCGGGAGGCGCTCTTGTGCGAATCCGTGGCCACTGTAGGCGTCATTCAAAATGCGCCCAACGCCCTCAACGTGGTCCCCGGGGCCGTGGAACTGGGCATCGACCTTCGAGGCAGCCGCATCGACAGCCTGGACCGCATGGAGCGGGACACCCTCTCCGCCGCCCGGGAGATATGCGCCCGGCGGCACATCGCCCTTGCGGAATCCAAGCTCAGCGAGCTGGACCCGGTGTCCATGGATGAGGGCATTCAGCAAGGCCTTATGGCGGCGGCGAATCGTCTTCATCTCTCCTGCCGGAGCATGCCCAGCGGCGCCGGTCACGACGCCATGGCCTTCGCGCCCCTGTTCCCCACGGGCATGGTCTTTATCCCCTGTGAAAAGGGCATCTCCCACAACCCCTTCGAATCCGCCACCCTCCAGAGCATCCTGGACGGGGCGGACGTTTTGTGGGCCTATTTGACCGCCACGCGGTAACCCCGCGGTCCGTCGCTTTTTGACGCGCCGTTCCATTGTCAACATCTTCCGCCCCGGTTGCTTTTTTCCCCTGCCCATGCTATAATGTGACGTACTTTGTGTACGTGTATATTTTTGTACATAAAAATGCCGGATAGGAGGATTTTCTTTGGATACGAACGAACGAAAGGAAGGCATGCTTCCCCCCGTGGATCAGGGACAGCAGATCAACCTGATCGTCAATCGACCCCCGGAAAGCGGAGAGGTCGAGATCGATCTCGTACGGGTGTTCCACACCATGAAAACCAGGCTTCGCATCTACGCCTGGGTGATGGTGCTGTGCCTGGTGGCGGGCATCTGCGCCCCCCTGCTCCTGTACCAGTTCAGCAAGGCCCCGCTCACCGTCTCCTCCGTAGTGACGCTGACCTATGACCTGGAACAGAAGGACAAAGACACAGGAAAGACGCTTCTTGACGAGCAGGGGAAGGAACTGACGAAGCCGGTTGAGGATCTGACGGCTCCGGACGGCAATGAGCTGGACCTCAACCAGATCACCTCCTCCTATGTGCTGCAGACCGCTCTCGATGGGCTGACGCTCTCCCGGCCTCTGGCTTTGACCGATTTAAGGGACAATATACGGATCGACCGGATCCTGACCGAAGACAGCCGCCGCCAGCAGGAGGTGGCCTCCCGCATGATGGATGACAAGAACGCTGCGGCGTACGCACAGGTCCAAAACATCGACCTTACCTACGTCAACAGCTTCGTGGTCTCTTTGACCAACGGCTTTGGCTTGAAGGGGTATGGGCTGACGGATGCCGAGCTGCGGCTGGTCCTGGATCGGGTGCTTTCCGCATACAACGAGTATCTGGTGACCACATACGCCGATCTCAGACTCCCGGATAACGAATTTTCCGCCATAGACATCAACGCCCTGGACATTCAGGAGAGCCTGGATCTGCTACGCACTGGAGTCCAGGACCTGTACGACTTTTGCGACAGCAAGCCGGAATCCATCAAGACGTACCGTTCCTGGCGCACCGGACGTTCCCTGACGGATCTCATGACGGATCTGGAGACGTTGCGGACCGTCAGTGTGGAATACCTGTATTCCTATGTGTACACCAACAACATCGTTCGAGATCGGAACGCCCTGATCACCACCTATCAGTACCAGCTGCGCAACGCCCAGACCCGGCTGGATGTTCTCAACGAGAACATCGCCACTAACCAGGACATTCTGAAGAACTATAAGAACGACGAGATCTTCGTTTCCATGCAGGAGAGCGACACCGCGAAATCCACCAAGACCACCACCGATTATTACAACAATCTGCTCATTGAGCAGGCGGACAACTATAGCAAAGTTGCCGAGTTGGAGACGCAGATCACAGACCTGACGGACAAACTCAGCAGATTGAACGACGCGAGCACTTCCGCCGCATTTGACTTTGAGCAGGTATCTGATGAGCTTTCCTCTGTTCTCAGTGCCTGTCAGAGAGCATATGATCAGGTCAACGATCAATTCAATGAAATTCTTCAAACCTCCTTTTTCACCACCTATGCGAATCACACCGTCGCACAGGGAAAATCGGAAAGTTTCCTTTCCGCCAACGCCAAGAAAATGGTCATCGGCGGCGTTGCGGGGCTGATCATCGCCTGTGGCCTCTGGTTCCTTGACGGCGTCGCACCGGAGTTTCGTCTCAAAAAAGATGAGGATGCCGGAAGAAAGGAGGCGACCAGATGATGAAACAGGAAAAGAGGATGAGCATTCTGAAATTGACGGTCCTGGTGCTCCTTGCGTGTTGCATCGCCGGGTTGGCGTTGAGCGCTGTTCTGTTCTTCGTCAACCCCACGCCCACCTACGCCTCCGCCACGCTGGTGTTCACCTTTGACGGAGCTGCCGCCGGCATCGCGCCCAATGGCGTAGCCTTCGATATGAAGGAGATCGCCTTCGACGAGGTCCTTTTGAAGGGGCTCAAAGACGCTTCCATGGATGGGAAATACACGCCGGAGCAGATCCGCCCGAACCTGGTGGTTTCCGGCGTCTATCCGGAGGATATGGCCGATCAGGTCATGCATTATGAATCTCTGCTGAACTTCACCGCCAGCCGGGAGATGACCATCGGGGCGTATCATCCTACTACTTTCCGCATCGCGCTGTATAATGGCTTCGATAAATCCATCTCCAAAGCGCAGCTGTCTTCCCTTCTGAAGAGCATCCTGGACGCCTATCGCACCCGCTTCGCTGAAGTCTATGCCTTTGGGCTGGATACGGAGTTGCCTCTCTTCTCGCTGGATGACTACGACTATCCGCAGCAGTTGCAGATCATCGAGAAACAGCTCACCGCCATGTCGGATTACGCGCTGGAGCTCTATGACGACGATCCGACCTTCCGTTTTAGCGGAGCAGGCTTCAACGATATCAGCGTGCGGCTGAAGACCCTGATCGACAGCAATATCAACAGCCTGAACGCCGAATTGACCATCAATGCTCTCACGAAGGATCCGGCCCGGTTGCTCACCCAGTATCAGTTCGAGATCCGGTCCTTGAACAATCAGCTGGACAAGCAGACCCAGGAGCTGGACAAGCTGGACAAGCTGATCTCCACCTATGAGAAAAACGAGATCATCTACCTGCAGACCTCCGATGCTCTGACGAAGATCGACGGCAATTCTTCGGAGACCTACGATACGCTGATGGAGCGGCGCAAAGCGGTCGCCAACGACATCACCGACATCAACTATCAGATCGCAACCTATGAACTGCTGCTGTCCGACCTTCTGAATGATAATAAGGGCCAATCTCAAGCTGCCGGCACTTCCGCCGGCGACGATGGCGAAGGCTCCGATTCCACAGAGACCGTAGCCACCATGACCGACGAGGAGCTTGCCGCGACCGCCGCTGAAGCTGAACGGGCGACGATCGCTCGCCGTAAACAGCTGGAGGGGAGCATCCGCAGCCTGGTCTCGGAGAGCGGAACCATCCTGGCAGATTTCAAGGCCATGCTGCAAGCCTATAACGATCAAAACATCAACGATCTGACCGTCACTGTCACCGGGTACGAGTATGAAGCGCCTCGCCTTCTTTCCGGCACCTTTATCAAACACGCTGTCAAGACCGCCGGCCCCATCGTTGCCCTGGGCTTTATGATCTGCACGATACTGATCATCAACAGTCGTAAGAAGGAAGACAGGCTCCTTCGGAAAGCCTGATTTGATTTGAAAAGCGAGAGCCGTCAGGGATCACCTGGCGGCTCTTATCATATGGAAATGAAAAGTGTCAAAGCACCTTGCTGAGGAAGTCGTGGGTGCGCTGCTCCTGGGGGTGTTCAAGGAGTTCGACGGGGGTACCCTGCTCCACGATCTGGCCGTCGGACATGAAGAGGATGCGGTCGGAGACCTCCCGGGCAAAACCCATCTCGTGGGTGACGATGACCGTGGTCATGCCCCCTTTCACCAGGGCGCGGATGACGGAGAGGACCTCCCCTACCATTTCCGGGTCCAGGGCGGAGGTGGGCTCGTCAAAGAGCATCACGTCCGGCTCCGTGGCGAGGGCCCGCACGATGGCCAGCCGCTGCTTCTGCCCGCCGGAGAGCTTGCGGCCGTCATCGTCCCCTCCTTGTCCTTGGAGGTGATGACGGACTGCTCCGTCTCGTTGTCCCCGGCAATGTAGTAATCGGAGATCAGAAAGTTCTCCTCCCGTTCCGCCGTCCAGGAAAAGCCGGAGATGGACATGTCCACGGAACCCAGCTGGACGGCCGTCTGACAGGCGTCGAAGTTCATGGGCTTGATCTCCAATGTGAGGCCCAGCTCCTTAGCGAGGTAGTTAGCCAACGTGATGTCAAAGCCCACGTATTGGTCCTGACCGGATTTGCCGGTGTCCACAAACTCCATAGGCGAGAAGTCCGGGGACATGGCCACGGTCAGGGTCGTCTTTTCCGCTTCCTTCTTGCAGCCTGCAACGCACAGCAGCACCGCCGCCAGCAGGATGATGATGGCTCTTTTCATGTTTTCTTCCTCCGTTTTTTGATGTTGCTCCGTAGTATATACGAATGAATATTCTTTGACAATGTATATTTATAAAATAAATTCCCAATTTTGCTTATGATTAGATTGATCTTATACATATAATATTCAATTTCCCGCGGGGTCAAAAGCTGTGGAGCATCAGTTGACAGCGAAGGCCGAAAATGATATATATACCCTGTATTGGAATGGTCAAATGGCCGTCCGCAAGTTGCTCTATAACTATTATGATCAAGAAAGAGGTTTGCGCAATGAAGAAGCTGGATTTGACCCGCTACGGCATTACCGGCACCAAGGAGATCGTCTACAATCCCTCCTATGAGCTGCTGTTCCACGATGAGATGGACCCCACGCTGACCGGCTATGAGAAGGGACAGCTGTCCGAGCTGGACGCCGTCAACGTGATGACCGGCGTGTATACCGGCCGCTCCCCCAAGGATAAGTTCATCGTCATGGACGAGAACTCCAAGGACACCGTCTGGTGGACCACCGAGGGCTACAAGAACGACAACCACCCCGCCAGCGAGGAGACCTGGGCCGCGGTGAAGAAGCTCGCCCAGGAGGAGCTGTCTAACAAGAAGCTGTACGTGGTGGACGCCTTCTGCGGCGCCAACAAGGACACTCGCATGGCCGTCCGCTTCTTCATGGAGGTGGCCTGGCAGGCCCACTTCGTCCGCAACATGTTCATCCAGCCCACCCCCGAGGAGGAGGAGACCTTCGAGCCCAACTTCGTGGTCTACACCGCCTCCAAGGCCAAGGTGGAGAACTATAAGGAGCTGGGCCTCAACTCCGAGACCGCCGTGGTCTTCAACATCACCAGCCGGGAGCAGGTCATTCTCAACACCTGGTACGGCGGCGAGATGAAGAAGGGCATGTTCTCCATGATGAACTACTACCTGCCGCTGCAGGGCATCGCGTCCATGCACTGCTCCGCCAACACCGACATGAAGGGAGAGAACACCGCCATCTTCTTCGGCCTCTCCGGCACCGGCAAGACCACCCTTTCCACGGACCCCAAGCGGCTCCTCATCGGCGACGACGAGCACGGCTGGGACGACAACGGCGTCTTCAACTTCGAGGGCGGCTGCTATGCGAAGGTAATTAACCTGGATAAAGATTCCGAGCCCGACATCTACAACGCCATCCGCCGGAACGCCCTTCTGGAGAACGTGACCCTGGACGAGAACGGCAAGATCGACTTTGCCGACAAGTCCGTCACCGAGAACACCCGGGTTTCCTACCCCATCGAGCACATTGAGAATATCGTCAAGAAGGTGCGCCCCATCTCCTCCGGCCCCGACGCCAAGAACGTGATCTTCCTGTCCGCCGACGCCTTCGGCGTACTGCCCCCCGTGTCCGTGCTGACGCCGGACCAGACCAAGTACTACTTCCTCTCCGGCTTCACGGCGAAGCTGGCGGGCACTGAGCGGGGCATCACCGAGCCCACGCCCACCTTCTCTGCCTGCTTCGGCCAGGCCTTCCTGGAGCTCCATCCCACCAAGTACGGTGAGGAGCTGGTGAAGAAGATGGAGAAGAGCGGCGCCAAGGCGTACCTGGTGAACACCGGCTGGAACGGCTCCGGCAAGCGGATCTCTATCAAGGACACCCGCGGCATCATCGACGCCATTTTGAACGGCGACATCCTGAACGCGCCCACCAAGACCATCCCCTACTTCAATCTCGAAGTGCCCACGGCCCTGCCCGGCGTGGACCCCAACATCCTGGATCCTCGGGACACCTACGCCGATCCTGCCATCTGGGAGGAGAAGGCCAAGGATCTGGCCGGCCGGTTCATCAAGAACTTCAAGAAGTACGAGACCAACGAAGCAGGCAAGGCCCTGGTGCCTGCAGGTCCGCAATTGTAAGGAAAGAACCTTATCTTTGCCGCTTTTTCTCTTTTGAAAAAGAGAAAAAGCGGCGCAAAAAGAGAAATCAAGAAAATGGCGATTCTTTTCGTGAGGAAAAGTCACCCTTCTTGAATCAAATGAAAGGCACCTTCTGCCGTCATGGAAGAAGGTGCTTATATTCGTTTTGGATTATTTGTCTGGCATAGGAGATAATCAATGCTGACGTGGTAGTAGTTTGCCAATTTGATCAATATCTCATCGGTGAGGGGCTGGGTGCCCGTCTCGATATAACTGTATTTTCGCTGCGTGATGCCGATGCAGCTTGCCAACCGCTGTTGCGTCAAGTCATGATCTTCTCTTAGGTCCCTGATCCGATTCTTCATCCGTCCGCTCCTTCTGTTTCTATAATAGTTTAGACGAATATTATCTATTGACTTTTAGATTGAAATTATCTAAAATAAAGAAAACCACCTCTGTCAGGTGGTCGCTGAATGCGCCTAAAGAATATGAACAAAAGAAAAGGAGGAGATCGGATAATGAAAGAAAAAGTCATCATAAAAAAGAGTAAAGCACAAAAAGTATATTTCTCCCCCCGCGTTGACATGGGCGCGGGGGGATTGTTATGATTTGATTAGTCCGATGCTGTCCGCCAGCCGCGTGCGCGGTGACCGGGGTATCTTTCAATTCTATAATTGGAGGCATAAACAGTATGGAATATCCCTTGAACGTACCCGCCCCGCGCTCCTTCGCCTATGTGAAGCGGAACATCCCCCAGGTGACCGTGGAACAGCGAGAACGGGCCTTGCAGAGCACCCATTATAACGAATTCGCCTTCCCAGCGGGCATGCTCACCGTGGACATGCTTTCCGACTCCGGCACCACCGCCATGACGGACCTGCAGTGGAGCGCCCTCATGCTGGGCGACGAAAGCTATGGCCGGAACAAGGGCTACTATGTGCTGCTGGACGCCATGCGGGACGTGTTCGAGCGGGGCGATCAGCAGAAACGGTCCCTTGACCTCATCCGCACAGGCTGCGAGGACATGGTCAAGCTCATGGACGAGCTGTACCTCTGCGAATATGAGGGCGGCCTCTTCAATGGCGGCGCGGCCCAGATGGAGCGGCCCAACACCTTCCTGGTGCCCCAGGGCCGGTGCGCGGAGAGCTTGCTCTTCTCCATCGTCTCGAAGATATTGAACGACCGGCACCCGGGCAAGAGCTTCACCATCCCCAGCAACGGCCACTTCGACACCACCGAGGGGAACATCAAACAGATGGGCTCCATCCCGCGGAACCTGTACGATAAGGACCTTCTGTGGGAGGTCCCCGAAGGCGGTGTCTATGAGAAAAACCCCTTCAAGGGGAACATGGATCTTGAGAAGCTCCAGCAGATGATCGACGAGCTGGGACCGGAAAACATCCCCATGATCTACACCACCGTCACCAACAACACGGTCTGCGGTCAGCCCGTGTCCATGGCCAACATCCGGGAGGCCAGCCGAATTGCCCACCGGTACGAGATACCCTACATGCTGGACGCGGCCCGCTGGGCGGAGAACTGCTACTTCATCAAGATGAACGAGCCCGGCTACGAGGATAAATCCATCTTCGAGATTGCCCGGGAGCTATTCTCCTACTGTGACGGGTTCACCGCGTCGCTAAAGAAGGACGGCCACGCCAACATGGGCGGCGTCTGCGCCTTCCGCGATAAGGGCTATTTCTGGAAGAAGTTCTCCGACTTCAACGAGGACGGCAGCGTCAAGACCGACGTGGGCATCCTTTTGAAGGTGAAGCAGATCTCCTCCTACGGCAACGACTCCTACGGCGGCATGTCCGGCAGGGACATCATGGCCCTGGCCGCCGGGCTCTACGAGTGCGGAAGGTTTGAGTATCTCGATGAGCGGGTGAAGCAGTGTGAATACCTGGCCCAGGGCTTCTACAAGGCGGGGCTCCCTGTGGTGCTGCCCGCCGGCGGCCACGGGGTGTACCTCAACATGGACAAATTCTTCGACGGCAAGCGGGGCCACGACAGCTTTGCCGGGGAGGGCTTCTCCCTGGAGCTCATCCGCCGCTACGGCATCCGGGTGTCGGAGCTGGGCGACTACTCCATGGAGTATGACCTCAAGACCCCCGAGCAGCAGGCCGAGGTGTGCAACGTGGTCCGCTTCGCCGTGAACCGGAGCCAGCTCTCTCAAGAGCATCTCGATTACGTCATCGCCGCCGTGACAGCCCTGTATCGGGACCGGGATTCCATCCCCAACATGCGCATCGTCATGGGCCACAACCTGCCCATGCGGCATTTCCACGCCTTCTTAGAGCCATACCACGCGTAGTATACATGTTTATTGCTCCTTTTCTTGACAGAAAGGGAGCATATTGGTATTATGAGCCGTACCCATAATTATATCGCATGGGGCGGCTCATGTCATACAGGCCTGTTGGCCGTATGATACGCTATCTGACAAGAAAGGGGCGTGCTGACTTGAAAAAAGAACAGATCTTTGAAAACAAAGAGGAACGAGACTCTGAACAGCAGGGATCCATGGACAAACGGCTGGACGAGCTGTATGGGGAGGGGGGCGCATCTGCCGCTGCCGAGGCCCCAAAAAAGAAAGGTAAAAAGAATGGATCCAGTGGCCGGAAACGGGCGGGGACCATCCTGTCGGTGGCCCTGGGCATCGTGTTGGCCCTTCTCATCGTGGGGGCTGGCTACCTCGTTTGGATATTGAATCGGCCTCAGGATCTCTTCGTGGAGGCTACGTCCACCGCAACCGAAGAACCCGCCAAGGAGACCATGGAGCCGGCCTTCGACCTCAGCGGCTTTGCCACCGTGGCGCCGGAACCGACAGAAAGCGCCTTGACCACAGAAAATGAACCGGACATGACGGAAGAGCCCATACAGACCCCGTTGGCTACGGCTGTCTCCACCGTTGCGCCAAGTGCTACGCCTACGGCTGTACCCACGACCGAGCCGACGGCTGAGCCCACGGCTGAGCCGGTCAAGGACAATATCGTCAACATCATGCTCCTGGGCATCGACGCCTTTGAGAACGGCACCACCACCAGCGGCACCGAGCCCCATACGGACGTCATGATGGTGGTGGCCGTGAACTTCGATAAGGACACGGTGGACCTCATCACCCTGCCTCGGGATATCTTCACCACGGCCCCTGGCCTCCATGGCTTCTATAAACTCAACGGCGTCTTCAACGCTGGCGGCGGCATGAAGGATATGGAAAGTGGGTTTGCCCTTACCTGCCGAGCGGCCGAGATCTGGCTGGGCGGCATCTCCATCCCCTATTACTATGCTGTGGATTTTAAGGCAGTGGTGGACGTTGTGAATGCCATCGGCGGCATCGATTACGATGTAGATCAACCGTTTAATTCTTATCGCTTTTTGGACAACAAACAAGTCACGGATAAGTATTACGATAAGGGCATGCATCATTTGGATGGAAACGCCGTGATGTCATATCTTCAGATCCGGCAAGCGGCCGGCGGGTTGGACAGTGACCGCACCGCTCGCCAGCGGCGGATGATGGTGGCCATCTTCAACAAGCTGAAGACGGAAGGAAAGCTGAGCCAGATACCGGCCCTTATCAACGCAGCCTCCAGCGGTATCTACACCAACACTACCCTGAGCCAGACCGCCGCTCTGGCCAACTACGCTATGACCAAGATTGATGCGGACCAGATTCGCACCCGGTCCATTTACGGCGATCTCTGGTATCAGCATTACTTCAAGTATATCTTCGTGGACCAGCAGAACCGGATCGACATCATCAAGGAGGTCTATGGCATCGACGCCGAACCCATCGGCCTCAACACGCCTCAGTATGAAAACTGGATCCATGACATCGGTTTCCTGGCCATGAAGCATGTGCGTCAGCCGGAGAAAGTGTTCAAGGAGATCGAAAAGCTGAAGGAGCAGGGCAAGACTTTCACCGATGCGCAGATCGCCGCCTACGCTGCTTGCTACCAGGCCTATACGAATTTGGATGAGGCCTTCCGCGTCGATTCGGAGCGGCTGCAGAAAGCCTATGTGGATCCGACCATGACGGAGGCACAGATCAAAGCCATGGAGAAGGAGATCAAGACGGAGCTGAAAGCACTCAATGCGGAAGTGAAAAAAACCACCCTGGCCCTTCGGGACGGCTGCGGTATCCATTTGAAGCTGGAGTGGGAGGTCGGCACCCGTTGGTTCGTGGACCAGGACATCAACGAGGTCATCGTGGCCTTCGGCTGATACGGCATTAGCTATCTGCAAAGTGAAGCGCTCCGCCATCGGGAGCGCTTTTTTTATTGTATTTGGGGGAAAAGCGTGGTATACTGACTCGCTACTATCACCGGGAGGTGCGGAATATGGAAAAAAAGTACGACGTGATCATCGTGGGCGGGGGGCCGGGCGGCATCTACTCTGCTTATGAATTGAAAAAGCTGGCGCCCGAGAAGCAGGTGGCTGTTTTCGAGGAGGGGCATTCCCTGGAGAAGCGGCGCTGCCCCATCGACGGGGAGAAGATGAAGAGCTGCGTCAAGTGCAAGACCTGCTCCATCATGTCCGGCTTCGGCGGCGCGGGCGCCTTTTCCGACGGCAAATACAACATCACCAACGACTTCGGCGGCACCCTCTACGAGCATATCGGCAAACGGGAAGCCCTGGACCTGATGCGCTACGTGGATTCCGTCAACATGGCCTTCGGCGGCGAGGGCACCAAGCTCTACTCCACCGCTGGCACCCGCTTCAAGAAGCTGTGCATTGAGAACAAGCTCAATCTGCTGGACGCCTCCGTCCGGCACCTGGGCACAGACATCAACTACGTGGTGTTGGAGAATCTCTTTGCATACCTGAAGGACTCGGTGGACTTCTATTTCGACACGCCCGTGGCGGATGTGACCGTGGAAGCGGAAGGCTACGCCGTCCACACGGACAGGGGTGATTACGGCTGCGACCGGCTCATCATCTCCGTGGGTCGCAGCGGCAGCAAGTGGATGGAGGGGATCTGCAAGCGACTGGACATCCCCACCCGCAGCAACCGGGTGGATCTGGGCGTTCGGGTGGAGCTGCCCGCGGTGGTCTTCTCCCACTTGACCGATGAGCTCTACGAGAGCAAGATCGTCTACCGGACCGAGAAGTTTGAGGACAACGTGCGGACCTTCTGCATGAATCCTAACGGCATTGTGGTCACGGAGAACACCAACGGCATCGTTACCGTCAACGGCCACAGCTATGAGCGGGAGGACATGCACACGGAGAACACCAACTTCGCCCTGCTGGTATCGAAGCACTTCACCGAGCCCTTCAACGACAGCAACCTCTACGGCGAGAGCATCGCCCGCCTCTCCAATATGCTGGCGGGCGGGGTCATGGTCCAGCGGTTCGGTGATCTCGTGCGGGGCCGCCGCAGCACCGTGAAGCGGATCGAAAAGGGCCTCGTGACGCCCACGCTGGCCGCTACGCCGGGGGACCTGTCCCTGGTGCTCCCGAAGCGCATCCTCGATGGCATCATCGAGATGATCTACGCCCTCGACAAGATCGCCCCGGGCACCGCCAACGACGACACCCTCCTCTACGGCGTGGAGGTGAAGTTCTACAACATGGAGGTGTCCCTCGATGAGAACCTCATGACCCGCTATCCGGGCCTCTACATCATCGGCGACGGCAGCGGCATCACCCACAGCCTGTCCCATGCCTCCGCCAGCGGCGTCTTTGTCGCCCGGAAAATCGCGGAAGGAGCGTAAGCATCCAGGCGGGCGATTCGTGAATCGCCCGTAGAACAATCTTCATGACAGGAGATTTTTCATGAAACGTATCTGTGCCGTATTGTTGACGCTGCTTATCATGACCGGCTGCACGAAGGGAGGGACCGCTGTGCAGGAAACGAAGAAAAACGTCACCTCCGACAGCCTGTATGTCCAAAAGGTGGAAGGCCTTAAAGACGACTTCATCCTGGGGGTGGACGTGAGCATCCTCCTTGCGGAGGAGCAGAGCGGCGTGGCCTATAAGGGCTTTGACGGCCAGCCTCAGGACATGCTAAAGACCCTCGCTGAGAGCGGCGTCAACTGCGTCCGGGTTCGGGTCTGGGTGGACCCCTTCGATGGGGACGGCCACGGCTACGGCGGCGGCAGCTGCACCGCCCAAACCGCCGGAGAGATCGGCGCTCGGGCGGCGAAGTACGGGTTGAAGCTCCTGGTGGACTTCCACTACTCCGACTTCTGGGCGGACCCATCGAAACAGCAGGTCCCCAAGGCCTGGAAGGGGCTTAGCATCGACGAGAAGGCGCAGAAGGTCAGCGAATATACCGCCGAAAGCCTGAAGGCCATCCGGGACGCGGGAGCGGATATCGGCATGGTTCAGATCGGCAACGAGACCACCAAGGGCATCTGCGGGGAGACCGCCGTGCCCAAGATGTGCGCCGTCTACCGGGCCGGGGCGGAGGCGGTCCGCGCCTTCGATCCCGGCATTTTGATCGCCGTCCACTTCACCAACCCGGAGGCGGGGAACTTCTCCAAGCTGGCCTATATGCTCTCCAGCAACGGCGTGGACTATGACGTGTTCGCCACTTCCTACTACCCCTATTGGCACGGCACGCTGGACAATCTCAAGGAGCAGCTCGGTACCGTGGAGGAGAAATATGATAAAAAGGTCATGGTGGCCGAGACCCAGTGGGCCTACACCGCCGCGGATGGGGACGACAGCGCTAACTCCATCGGCGAGGAGCTCAAGTACGACAAGCCTTACCCCTTCACCGTCCAGGGCCAGAGCCGGGAACTGCGGGACGTGGTGGCCGCGGTAGCCTCCATCGACAAGGGTATCGGCGTCTTCTACTGGGAGGCGGGCTGGATCCCCGTACCCGGTGCGTCCTGGGCGGACCGCAGCCCCCTGTGGGAGGAGCACGGCAGCGGCTGGGCCAGCAGCTATGCGGCGGAGTACGACCCGGACGACGCGGGCAAGTACTTTGGCGGCAGCGCCTGCGACAATCAGGCCCTGTTTGACTGGGAAGGTAAGCCCCTGGAGTCCCTCAAGACCTTCGCCCTCTTGAAGACCGGCAACGCTGCTCCCATCACGGCGGACGCTCTCGACAGCGCGGTGGTCGCCGTGCGGGTGGGGGAGAGCTTTGAACTGCCCGCTACCGTGCCCGCCATCTTCACCGACGGCTCCCGGGCGGAGGCATCCGTGACCTGGGAAGAGGCGGACGTAGCCCAGGTAAAGACCGACGCGGTGGCCCAGTATGTGATCCACGGCAGCGGCGATGGGAAGGAGGCCCTGTGCTACGTGAATGTGGTGGAGGCCAACTACCTAATCAACTACAGCTTCGAGGACGAGGATCGGTCCATGTGGACCATCACGCCCCTTGCCGCCGAACCCCAGGCGGACTTCCAGGTGAAAGCCACCGACGCCTACTCCGGGGAGGTGTCCCTGCACTTCTGGAACGATACCGCCGTGGAGTGGAAGTGTGAGCAGACCGTCACGGACCTCCCGGCGGGCACCTGGCGCGTCAGCGTCCAGGGCCAGGGCGGCGACACCGGCGACGACGCGGACATCCATCTCTACGTCATCTCCGACGGCCAGACCTACACTGCGCCCATGACGTTCCACGGCTGGGTCAACTGGCAGGAGGCCGTCATCGAGAACGTCCCCTGCGAGAGCCATGAGCTGACCGTGGGCGTTTACGTCCGCTGCCAGGGCGGTGGCTGGGGCACGTTTGACGACTTCCTGCTGAACCCGGAGAAATGAGGCAATTTTTTTTACAATCCACAGGAGGAGAGCGAATATGAAGACATTGGTGGCCTATTTCAGCGCCCAGGGGACCACGGCGGCCCTGGCAAAGGCGCTGGGGGAGAAGACGGGAGCGGACCTGTTCGAGATCCGGCCGGTGGTTCCCTATTCCGACGCGGACATCAAGTGGACCAATCCGCTGGCTCGCTGCAACCGGGAGAAGATCGGCAAGAAGGACGTGCCCGTGGCAGGTGCCGTGGCGGATTGGGCAGCCTATGATATGGTGTATTTGGGATTCCCCATCTGGTACTATGGGGCGCCCAACGTGATCCAAACCTTCTGTAAGGGGTATGATTGGACCGGCAAGCGGGTGACGCTCTTCGCCGCCTCCGGCGGCAGCAGCATGGGCAAGACCGCCGAAAAGCTACAGCCCTATATGCCCGGCGGGCAGATCCTCAAGGCCCAGGTCGTGAAGAGCCCGACGGAGCTCAATGACCTGATCTCATAACGCATCATGGGTTTCTGGTTTCTGCTCATTGGGATCCTGCTCCTGCTGTTCATTACAGGACTCGTCTATATCTCCTTCCGAGCGGCCCATTTTCCGGCCGTGCAGCGGCTATCCGGCGGCAGAAAGGGCCTGGCGCGGCTGATCTGCCTCGTCTTCTTTGCCGCGTTGACGGGCCTGCTGTGGGCCATGTGGAACCTGATGAACGCGGTGATTTGCCTCATCCATCTGGTCCTCTTCTGGGCGATCTGCGATTTGGTCGGCTGGATCGTCGCAAAGCGGCGCAAAAAGCCCTTTCGGCCGGCCCGGGCAGGAGCGGTGGCCATGGTCCTGTGCATCCTGTGGCTGGCGGCAGGCTATGTGGCAGATCACCACGTCTGGACCACCAGCTACACCTTGGCCTCGCCCAAGCTTCAGCGGGACGTGCGCCTGGTGCAGATCACCGATTCCCACGTGGGCGCCACCTTCCATGCGGATGGATTTTTGAAGCACCTGGAAGCGGTCAACGCTCTGGAGCCGGACGCGGTTGTGGTCACCGGGGATTTCGTGGACGACGATACCTCCCGGGCGGATATGCTGGCGGCCTGCGACGCTCTGGGGCAGATTACGGCGCCCCATGGGGTCTTCTTCGTCTACGGCAACCACGACAAGGGCTACTACAGCGAAAGCCGCCGGGGGTGGACCAACGAGGAACTTCGGGCGGGCCTGCTCAAAAATGGCGTGACCATTTTGGAGGATCAGGCCGTGGATCTCGGGGAGGATTTGGCCATCGTGGGCCGACAGGACCGGTCCGAGGAACAGCGGGGCGGGAGCCGCGCCTCTGCCGAGGATCTGCTTTCCCCGGTGGACCATGACCGATACATCGTCGTTTTAGACCATCAGCCTCACGACTTCGACGCCGAGGCGGCGGCGGGAGCGGACCTGGTGCTCTCGGGCCATACCCACGGAGGCCAGTTCATTCCCATCACCCATGTGGGGGAGTGGATCGGCGAAAACGCCCTGCGCTACGGCCACGAGCGGCGGGGGAATACGGACTTTGTGGTCTCCTCCGGCATCAGTAACTGGACCTTCCGGTTCAAGACCGGCTGCTGGTCCGAGATCGTGGTGATCGACCTGCATTCGTAAGGAGAAAGGGGGGACCGACGTGAAACGGATCCTGCGCTGGCTGCTCTTGGGACTCGTCATCCTGTCCCTTTGCTGCTGCTCGTCGGCGACCACCACGCTAATGGAGGCAGAGAAGACCCCCGAGCCTACGGCGGCAGCGCCGACGGATGCCCCTACGCCCATCGCTACGAGCATCCCGACCCCTGGCCCGACCCCGACTCCAACTCCGACTCCGACCCCAACGCCTGCGCCTACGCC